>Ga0209166_10000068_pt1 | contig 140375 bp, 134 predicted proteins | sample Coa_R1_3_FD_187151 | JGI IMG/M metagenome (GOLD analysis project Ga0209166, IMG submission 187151) | Surface soil microbial communities from Centralia Pennsylvania, which are recovering from an underground coalmine fire - Coalmine... | ecosystem: Environmental > Terrestrial > Soil >... | reverse complement strand
GTTTCGCCAAGCCGATCGATCAGGACCTGATCCGTCAGCTGGCCCGGCACCATGCGCTGCTGGTCACCGTCGAGGAAGGCTCGATCGGCGGCTTCTCCAGCCAGGTGCTGCACTTCATGGCCCATGACGGGCTGCTGGAGAACGGCCTCAAGGTCCGTCCGATGGTCCTGCCGGACCGCTATCAGGACCACGATGCGCCGGGCAAGCAGTATGACGACGCCAAGCTCAACGCCGCCCAGATCGTCGCCGAAGTCCTCGCCGCCATGGGCGTCGAGGAAAAGGCCAGAGCGGTTATCGCTTAACGTCATCCCCGCGCAGGCGGGCACCCAGAATTAAGGCCGTAGGACCGGAAGGTTCTGCGGCCTTTTTTCATCCCATTCATCTGTGTACGCCGTAGGCACGCCAGGAATGGGATCGGCCTTCGGCCTAGATATCGTAGTTGAGAATGACCCGCGCCGCGTTACCACCGGCCAGCGAGGCCAGCGTCGTGCCATCGAGGATGGCGGCGGTGGCGTCGCGCACCTGGCTCATCAGGCGGCGCACCTGGCAGACCGCCTCGTCCTCGCAATCGATGCAGGGGCGATAGGCGGTGACGCTGGCGCAGGCGATGGCGGCCAGCGGGCCGTCGAGGATGCGCATGATCTGGCCGACCGAGATCTTGGCGGCAGGACGCGCCAGCGAATAGCCGCCGCCCTTGCCCTTCTTGCTGTGGACCAGGCCGCTATTCTTCAGTTCAAGCAGGATGGTATCGAGGAACTTCTTGGGGATCTGCTGCGCCTCGGCGATGGCGGCGCCTTGAATTCCACCCGCGCCCTGCAGTTCCGCGAGATGAATCATCGCCTTCAGGCCGTATTTGCCCCGGGCCGACAACATGGCGCACCAACTCCTTGCCACCTAATCCATAGGAATGGTGGAAAGAGTGGCGGGGAGGCTATCCCCTGTCAATGATGGAGATCAGGCGGCTTTGGCGCGGCTTTCGCAGGCGCAGTCGCAGCCCAGCTTGTCGCACATCGTATCGATGCAGCAGCCGCATTGCGGCGCGGTGCCGAAATGGGCGAACACCTCGTCATGGGTGCGCGCGCCCTGGGCTTCGGCTTCCTTGAGGTCCTTGTCGGTGATCGAGTTGCAGATGCAGATATACGACATGTACGTCCTTCCGAAGGTCCCCCTTCAACGCCTGCCGACACTAGCAAAATGCGCAATTGCAAATCAATCGCAAAATGACCGATTGAACCGCAACGCTGCTACGCGCAGAGTACGGGCTTGAATTTCGTGAGGAGGATCAGCGGGATGAAGGGCAATAAAAAAGTCGTCGAGACGCTGAACAAGCTCCTCACCGACGAGCTCAGCGCCGCCGATCAATATTTCATCCATTCGCGCATGTATGAGAATTGGGGCCTGATGGCGCTCTATCACCGCATCGAGCATGAGCGGGTCGAGGAGCTGGAACATGCCTCGCACCTGATCCGCCGCATCCTGTTTCTCGAAGGCGTGCCCGACGTACAGAGCCGCGCCGCGCTGAAGATCGGCACCACCGTGCCCGAGATGCTGAAAAGCGACCTCGATTACGAGCTGTCGGTGGTGAAGAAGCTGAAGGACGCCATCGCGCTGTGTGAGAAGGAAGGCGATTACGAGACCCGCCGCATCCTCACCGGCCTGCTCTACGACACCGAGGAAGACCACACCCACTGGCTGGAGCAGCAATTGCGCCTGATCCAGATGGTCGGGCTCGAGAACTACCAGCAATCCGCCATGGGCGGCGAAGGCGAAGGAGAATCGGCATGAAAGGCGACAAGGCGCTCAACGCCCAGCTGAACAAGGTGCTGCGTCACCAGCTGACCGGCATCAACCAGCATTTCCTGCATGCCCGCATGGCCAAGAACTGGGGCTTCCGCGAGCTGGGCAAGCATGTCTACGAGGATTCCATCGACCTCATGAAAGAGGCCGACAAGCTGATCGAGCGCATCCTGTTCCTCGAAGGCCTGCCCAATCTGCAGGATCTCGGCAAGCTGCTGATCGGCGAGGACGTCCCCGAGCTGCTGAAGAACAGCTTGTCCTCGGAAACCTCGGCGCGCGCCGATCTGGTCGCCACCATCGCCAAGCTGGAAGACGCCAAGGACTATGTCAGCCGCGACCTTCTGGAAGACTTCCTCGAAGAGACCGAGGAGCGCATCGATTTCTACGAGACCCAGATCGAGCTGATCGGCAAGGTCGGGCTGCCGAACTATCTGCAGTCGGCGGTGGGGGAGCTGTCTGAGGAGTAAGCGCCATTCATAGGCCGTCATGGGGCTTTGCGCTGTTTCTTCACCACGAAGACACGAAGACACGAAGAACCAAAAGCGCCGCAGGCAATCATTCCGCTCTCCCAAGATTATTCGGGAAGAAGGATGACTGCCTGCGGCGCTTTTTTCTTTCCTTCGTGTCTTCGTGTCTTCGTGGTGAAATAAAGCAGCCGTACCGACCGACCGTTTCCGGTCAATTCTCAAAAGCCAACCCCTCCCTGAACCGCAGATAATCGGCGGCGACCTGTTTGGGCGCCTCCATCTGCGGGACATGGCCGATTTCCTTCATCACCACCGGCTCCGCTTTCGGCACAAGCGCGGCGAAGCGTTCCATCACCGACAATGGCACGACACTGTCGTGACCGCCCCACACCAGCAGCGTGGGCGCGGTGATCTGCGGCAGGTGCGGCTCCAGCCGGTAATCCTCGCCCCGTTCCAGCAGCTGATCGAAGATCTTCGAATGCAGATCGAATTTCGACGCCGACAGCCGCGAGCCGGCCCAGCGCAGCGCCAACGGTAAAGGCGGCGCGCGATAGAAGATGCGCTCCATCACCGCGTCGAACTCGGCGATCGTGCGTGCCAGCAGCAGATAGCGGCCCTCTTCCTGGCGCGCCTTGACCGCCGCGGTATCCAGCATCTCGCCGGTGCCGGCGGCGGCCAGCAGCCACAGGCTCCGCACCCGGTCGGGATGCTTGGCGGCATAGGCGGCGGCGATCCAGCCGCCCATCGAATTGCCGCCGAGATGGAAGGTCTTGAGCCCATGATAATCGACGAAGCGTTCGACCCAGGCGACCTGGGCGTCGATGCCGTAATCGCCGTCGGGCGCCAGGCCGCTTTCGCCGAAACCGGGCAGATCGGGGATCAGCACGCGATAGCGGCGCACCAGCTGGGCCGCCACCATGTCGAAGGTCGAGCGGCTGGCGCCCAGGCCATGCAGCAGAACCAGCGGCTCTCCCCTGCCCCCGTCGGAATAGACGATGCGGGTGCCGCCGAGGTCGGCCACTTCCTCGCGCAGGCCGAACAGACGACGGCTGAGACGCAGCAGGAAGAGGCCGAACCGGATCATCATTTGAAGAGTGCCGCGTTCGCTTTGCGGAGTTCCGCCTTGACCACCTTGCCCATCGCGTTGCGCGGCAGATCTTCGACGAAAATCAGCTTTTTCGGCACTTTGTAGCCGGCCAGCTGGCCTTTCAGCGTCGCGACGATCTCGGCCTCGGAGGGATGCCCCTTGTCCGGCAGGGTGCGGATCACCGCCACCACGCCTTCGCCGAAATCGGGATGCGGCACGCCGATCACCGCCGATTCGCCGACGCCCGGCAGGGTGTCGATCACCGCCTCGATTTCCTTCGGATACACATTGTAGCCGCCGGAAATGATCATGTCGGAGGCGCGCCCGACGATCACCACATAGCCGTCCTTGTCGATCCGGGCGACGTCGCCGGTGATGAAGAAGCCGTCGGGGCGGAAGGCCGCCGCGGTCTTCTCGGGATTGTTCCAATAACCCTTCAGCACATTGTCGCCGCGCACCTCGATGATGCCGGTCTCGCCTTGCGGCACCGCGCAGCCATCATCGTCGGCGACGCGCAGCTCGACGCCCGGCAGCGGGAAGCCCACCGTGCCCAGGCGGCGCTCGCCGTCCAGCGGGTTCGAAGTGTTCATGCCGGTCTCGGTCATGCCGTAGCGTTCGAGGATGTGATGGCCGGTGCGCCGATGGAAGGCGCTGAAAGTCTCGGCCAGCAGCGGGGCCGAGCCGGACACGAACAGGCGGACCTTCGCCACCTTGTCCTTCGTCAGGGCCGGGCTGGCCAGCAAGCGCGTGTAATAGGTCGGCACACCCATGAAGACGGTCGCCCGCTCCATCGCCGCCAACGCCTTGTCGGCGTCAAAGGCCGGATGAAACAGCATCTTGGCCCGCGACAGCAGCGCGCAGCCGAAGGCGACGAACAGGCCGTGCACATGGAAGATCGGCAAGGTGTGCAGCAGCACGTCGTCTTCGCTGAAACCCCAGGCCTGGACCAGGGTCTCGGCATTGGCGATCAGGCTGCGATGGGTCAGCATCGCGCCCTTCGAGCGCCCGGTCGTGCCCGAGGTGTAGAGCATCGCCGCCACATCGTCGGCCTTGGTCTCGGCGATGCCGGTCAGCGGCGCCACAGACTGGGCTTGGTCGGTCAGCGTGCCATGGCCATCGGCGTCGAGGGTCAGCACAATCTTGCAGCCGGCCTTGGCGGCCAGAACGGTCATCTCCTCCAGCGCCTTGCGCGTGGAAACCACCAAGGCGGGCTTGGCGTCGGACAGGAAATAATCCAGCTCCGACGCGGTATAGCCCGAATTGAGCGGCATATAGATCACGCCGGCGCGCAGGCAGCCTAAGTAAAGGAACAGGGCTTCGGGCGACTTGTCGACCTGTACGGTGACGCGCTCGCCCGCCTTTACGCCCAGCTTGGCCAGCAGGGCGGCGACGCGGCCGCTCTGCTCCTCGATCTCGGCATAGGTGACCGCGCGGCCTTTATCGGTCTCCAGGCAGGTGCGTGAGAGGTCCGAAGGAAAGGCGGCGCGGAAAGCGGCGTAGAGGTTGTTCAATTGAGCAGCTCCACGCCCATCGCCGTGGCCTCGCCGCCGCCGATGCACAGGGAAGCGACGCCGCGCTTCAGGCCGTTCTTACGCAAGGCGGCCAGCAGGGTCACCAGGATGCGGGCACCCGAGGCGCCGATCGGATGGCCCAAGGCGCAGGCGCCGCCATGCACATTAACCTTGTCGGCGGGCAGGTCGAGGTCGCGCATCGCCGCCATCGCCACCACGGCGAAGGCTTCGTTGACCTCGAACAGGTCGACCGACTTCGCGTCCCAGTCCAGCTTGGCGAACAGCTTCCTCATGGCGCCGACCGGCGCGGTCGGGAACAGGCCGGGCTTGTCGGCGAAACCGGCATGGCCGGCGATCAGAGCCAGCGGAACGAGGCCGCGCTTCTCGGCCTGCGAGCGGCGCATCATCACCAGAGCGGCGGCGCCGTCGGAGATCGAGCTGGAATTGGCCGCGGTCACCGTGCCGCCGTCGCGGAAGGCCGGCTTCAGGGTCGGGATCTTGTCGGGATTGGCCTTGCCGGGCTGCTCGTCGATCTCGATCAGCGCTTCGCCTTTACCCGCCTTGACCGTCACCGGGACGATCTCGGAGGCGAAGCTGCCATCGGCGATGGCGGCCTTGGCGCGGGACAACGAGGTCAGCGCCCACTGGTCCTGCTGTTCGCGGGTGAATTGATAGGACTGGGCGCAATCCTCGGCGAAGGTGCCCATCAGGCGGCCCTTGTCGTAGGCGTCTTCCAGACCGTCGAGGAACATATGATCGATGATCTTGCCATGGCCCAGGCGGTAACCGCCGCGCGCCTTGTCGAGCAGATAGGGAGCGTTGCTCATGCTCTCCATGCCGCCGGCGACGATCACCTCGGCGCTGCCGGCCAGCAGCAAATCATGGGCCAGCATGGCCGCCTTCATGCCCGAGCCGCACATCTTGTTGACCGTCGTACACTCGACGCCGAGCGGCAGGCCGGCGCCCAGAGCCGCCTGGCGGGCCGGAGCCTGCCCCTGCCCGGCCGGCAGCACGCAGCCCATGATGGCTTCCTCGACCGCCTCGGCGGACAGGCCCGAGCGCTTCAGCGCGGCCTCGATGGCGGCGGCGCCGAGTTTGGGGGCGGCGACATCCTTGAAATCGCCTTGCAGGCCGGCCATCGGCGTGCGGGCGGCACCGACGATGACGATAGGATCGGCGGACGACATAGAACTACTCCCTGTTTATCTGGTTGGGCCAGAGAATAGCCGCCTATTCCTCCTTCGTCTTCCCCCCCTTGCGATGGGGCTTGGGAGAACCGGGCTTGCCGCCGAACGGCTTGTTGAACGGCTTGCCGTGAGCCGGCTTGCCGAAGGCGGCCTTGTCGGCGAACTTCTTCTTGTGGCGCTGGGCCGGCCCCGTGGGAGGCGCCTCGTTCAGGGGCTCGATGCGCACTTCGGGCTTTTCGACCTGGGCGACGGCGGCCTGGAAGCGCTTGGCCACCGTCTCGAAGACCTCGAACTTGGTGTCGCGGTCGAAGATGCGGATGGCGCCGATATCGGATTTGGTGATCTTGCCCATGCGGCAGATCATCGGCAGCAGCCAGCGCGGATCGGCGTTCTTCTCGCGGCCGGCATTGAGCTTGAACCAGACGCTCGGCTTGGCCTCGTCGTGCCGCGACTTGAAGGGCGGCGGCTGCTGCGACGAGTCGGACAGATCGAACAGCTCTTCCGCGGCGGGTAACTGCGAGCGGTAGAGACGGACCAGCGCGCCGGCCAGCTCCTCGGCCGAGCGTTCGGCGAGAATGGCCCGGGCCATGGCCAGGTCCTCCTCGGTCACTTCGTCGGTCAGGATCGGCGATTTCAGCAGGCGTTCCTGGTCGAGCTTGCGGATCTCGTCGGCGGTGGGCGCGGCACCCCATTCCGCGGTGACGCCTGCCGTGTTCAGCAGCATCTCGGCACGACGGCGGCGCGACAACGGCACTACCACGACGGACACGCCCTTCTTGCCGGCGCGGCCGGTGCGGCCCGAGCGGTGCTGGAAGGTTTGGGCGCTCTGCGGCATCTCGGCATGGATGACCAGACCGAGATTGGGCAGATCGATGCCGCGCGCCGCGACGTCGGTGGCGACGCAGACGCGGGCCCGGCCGTCGCGCAGCGACTGCAGAGCGCGGTTACGTTCGTTCTGGCCGAGTTCGCCCGACAAAGCGACGGCGGAGAAACCCCGCTCGGCCAGCACCGCGGCGAGGTGGCTGACCGAATCGCGGGTGTTGCAGAACACCATGGTGATGCCGGCGTCGTAATAGCGCAGCAGATTGATCACCGCATGCTCGACCTCGTTGGGCGCGACGCGGACGGCGCGGTGCTCGATGTCGGCATGGCCCTGCTCGCCGCCCTCGACGGCGATGCGCAGCGCGTCCTTCTGATAGCGCTTGGCCATCGTCACGATCGGCTTGGGCAGGGTCGCCGAGAACAGCAGCGTGCGGCGCTGCTCGGGCGTCGCTTCGAGAATGAATTCCAGATCCTCGCGGAAGCCGAGATCGAGCATCTCGTCCGCTTCGTCGAGCACCAGGGCGCGCAGATTGCCGATCTGCAGGGCGCCGCGTTCCAGGTGATCGCGCAGACGGCCCGGGGTGCCGACCACGATGTGACAGCCGCGCGCCAGGACGCGCTGTTCGGCGCGCGGGTCCATGCCGCCGACGCAGGCGACCACCTTGCCGCCGACCGGCTCGTACAGCCACATCAGTTCGCGCTGAACCTGCAGGGCCAGCTCGCGGGTCGGTGCCACGATCAGGGCCAGGGGTTCTCCCGCCGGATCGGGCAGCGGACCGCCCGCCAGGAGATCGTGCGCGATCGCCAGGCCGTAAGCGACGGTCTTGCCCGAGCCGGTCTGAGCCGAGACCAGCAGATCGCGGTCGGTATCGGCCTCCAGCACCGCCGCCTGGACGGAGGTGGGCGATTTATAGTCGCGGGCGGCCAGAGCCTGGGCGAGCGGATGATCCTGCGGGAAAGTCAGCAAATCGAATAGTCCTTAAGTGCGGGATTCTTAAGTTCCTAAACCTCAGATACAAACGATCTTGGGAACTTAAGAATCTTCAGACGGCACTTTGATTAAATAGTTAGGTAGCGTCCTCTCGTTTGCGTAGGTCGAATGTCGTCTGATCCAAACGGTGTCGACCTTCGCAAACGGGACACTACGAAGCCGCCGTATAAGCCAGATCACCGCACCCCAGGTCAACCTTATTGCACGCTAGGCTGGTAGGCAGCCAACGCGCACCAGGCTTTGACGGACCGCCTGGTCGAGCGGCGTATGGGGTTCGGCGCCGAGGAAACCGGCCAGCTTACGGTTGTCGAGACGGAGAGGCTTTTGCCAAAGATAGCGCATTTCAAGCACTTCGCGGCAGAAACCGACGAAGGGCGATGTCATGACCATCATCCACCAGGGAAACGGCTTCACCGGGAGGGCCGGGTTCTTCACCACGCGCCCCACCGCGGCGGCCATTTCCCGGCCCGTCAGGCGATGGCCCTGGAAATGGAACCGTTCGAACGCCGCCAGCCTGCCCTCGCGGTCGAGCAGCTGGGCGAAGGTCTCGGCCAGGTCGGGCAGATAGGCCCAGTCATGGCCCAAGGCGGGATCGCCGGGATAGGTGAAGCCGGTGACCGGCTTGCCGGGTTTGACCAGCGCGCCCTGGAACCAGGAACTGTCCGACTGGCCGCCGAAGAAATCCCCGGCGCGGACGATCAGCACGCGCCCTCCCCGCACCGCGAAGGCTTCCAGCTCGGCTTCCATGGCGACGCGGATGGCGCCTTTCTTGGTCAGGGGGTTCTGGGGCGCGTCCTCGGCCCACATTTCACCGGCATCGGGACCGAAATTATAGACGGTGCCGGGAAACACCAGCCGGGCGCCGGCGGATTCGGCGGCGGCAATGCTATTGCGGATCATCGGCAGGCAGACCTCCGCCCAGCCTTCATATTTCGGGGGATTGGCGCCGTAGAACACGACGTCCACGCCGTGCGCGGCGCGGCGCAGATCGTCGGCCGACATCGCGTCGCCGACCCGCCAGTCGATCCCATCCCTGGCCGGCCGCTCGACCCGGCTCAGCCCGATGACTTTCCAGCCCTTGCGGAGCAGGGCCGAGGCGACTTCGCCGCCCACGCCGCCGCTGGCGCCGATGATCAAAGCCTTACGATCCATGATGCTGCTCCTCTCTGCGTTGGGTGATGAGAGGAGGATGCGGCCCGGGCAGCTAAATGAAAATTGGCGAATATTTTTGATTAGCTATACAATTTCGTATGACCTTGCCGGATTGGACCCTCTACCGCTCGTTTCTCGCGGTGCTGCGTGACGGCAGCCTGTCGGCGGCGGCGCGCACGCTGGGCGCCACCCAGCCGACGCTCGGACGGCATATCGAGCAATTGGAAGCGGCGCTGGGCTGTCCGCTCTTCACGCGCTCGCCTGGCGGATTGGCGCCGACGCCGGTGGCGTTGACCCTCCGCCCGCATGCGGAAACCATGGAAACCGCCGCCGAGGCTTTGCTCCGGCAAGCCTCCGGCGAAAGCGGCTCGGTGCGCGGGACGGTGCGGATCAGCGCCAGCGAGATGGTCGGCGGCGCCGTCCTGCCGGCCATGCTGGCGCGGTTCCAGTCGGACTATCCCGAGATCACCCTGGAAGTTTCGCTCTCCAACAGCCAGGACGACCTGCTGCGGCGCGAGGCCGACATCGCCATCCGCATGGTGCGCCCGGCCCAGGATGCCATGCTGGCCCGCAATGTCGGCACCCTCACCATCGGCTTCTACGCCCATCGCCGCTATGTCGAGCGGCATGGCCTGCCGGCCGATTTCGGCGAATTGGGCAGCCATATCGTGATCGGCTTCGACAGAGACGACACAGTCGCGCGCGGCATGACCCTGGACGGCCAGGCGGTGACCCGCGACCTGTTCCGCTATCGCGTCGACAACGATCTGGCGCAATGGCAGGCGCTGCTGGCCGGCGCCGGCATCGGCGGATGCCAAGACCGGCTGGCGGCGCGCGAGCCGGAGCTGGTGGCGGTGTTACCCGATAAGCTCCGGCTGCGCTATGGCGTCTGGCTGGTCATGCATGAGGACCAGCGCGACAATCGGCGCATCAAGCTGCTCTACGACTTCCTGGCCGACGAGATGAAGGCCTACATCGCCGGCGAGATTACTTAGCCGCCATGCGCAGCGCGCCGTCGAGGCGGATCACTTCGCCGTTCAGCATGGTGTTCTCGATGATGTGGCGGGCCAGCGCGGCATATTCGGCGGGATGGCCCAGGCGCGGCGGGAACGGCACGGTCTTGCCCAGGCTGTCGCGCACTTCCTGCGGGAAGGCCATCAGCATCGGCGTCTCGAAAATGCCCGGGGCGATCGCCATCACGCGGATGCCGAAGCGGGCCAGTTCACGGGCGGCCGGCAGGGTCATGCCGACGATTCCGCCCTTCGAGGCGGAATAGGCGGCCTGGCCGATCTGGCCGTCGAAAGCGGCAACCGAGGCGGTGTTGATGATCACGCCGCGCTCACCTTCCTCATTCGGCTCGGCCGTGCTCATCACGGCGGCGGCCAGACGCAGCATGTTGAAGCTGCCGACCAGATTGATCCCGATGGTCTTGGCGAAACTGTCCAGCCCATGAGGACCGGTCTTCCCGACCACACGTTCGGACGGGGCGACGCCGGCGCAATTGACCAGGCCGTGCAGCCCGCCGAAACGCTCCTGCGCCGCCTGGATCGCGCTCTGCGCACTGGCTTCGTCGGAAACGTCGGTCTTGTGGAACAGGGTGTTCTCGGCCAGGGCTTCCGGCTCGCGCAGATCGGCGATCACCACCTTGCCGCCGGCCTCGGCCAGCATGCGCGCGGTCGCCGCCCCCAGTCCCGAGCTGGCACCGGTGACGATGAAGACGTTATTGGCGATTTTCATGACGTTTCTTCCCCAGGTTTTTTAGTCGTTGAAGCCTTCGCCGTCATGCTCGCCCAGCTTGGGCGGCGATGTCGGCGGGGCCAGCGGCGTGGCCGAGAATTTCAGCGGGTTGCCGACCATGCGCAGCCCGTCCCGCTCCAGCACCATGCCGCGCGACAGAAGCTGGGGATCGGAGAACACCTCATCCAGCGTATTGATCGGGCCGCACGGCACGCCGGCCGCTTCCAGCCGCTCGATCCACCAGGCGCGCGGACGGCTGAGGAACAGCTCGGCCAGCAGCGGAACCAGCCGGTCGCGGTTGGCGACACGGGCCGGGTTGGTGGCGTAGTTGGAATCCATGGCGAGATCGGGGACGCCGGCAACCTGGCAGAAGCGGGCGAACTGGTCGTCATTGCCGACCGCCAGCATCACGAAACCGTCGCCGGCCTCGAAGGCCTGATAGGGGCAGATGCTGGGATGGCCGTTGCCGAGACGGCGCGGCGCTTTGCCGGTGGCGAGGTAATTGGCGGCCTGGTTGGCCAGCATCGCCGCCTGCACGTCGAACAAGGCGAGATCGATATGCTGGCCCTCGCCGGTGCGGTCGCGATGGGCCAAAGCGGCCAAGATGCCGGACGAGGCATACATGCCGGTGAACAGATCGACCACCGCGACGCCGACCTTCATCGGTTCGCCTTCCGGCTCGCCGGTGATGCTCATCAGCCCGCCCATGCCCTGGATCATCGCGTCATAGCCGGCGCGGTCGGCATAGGGGCCGGTCTGACCGAAGCCGGTGACCGAGCAATAGACGAGATCCGGCTTCACTGCCTTCAGCGAGGCGTAATCGAGGCCGTATTTGGCCAGGGCGCCGCGCTTGAAATTCTCGACCACCACATCGGCTTCGGCGGCCAGCTCGCGCACTTTGGCCGCCCCTTCCGGACGGGTGAAGTCCAGCGCGACCGAACGCTTATTGCGGTTGGCGCAGGTGAAATAGGCGGAAACGCCGCTTTCGAACCAGGGCGGCCCCCAGGCGCGGGTGTCGTCGCCCTGGCCCGGGCGCTCGACCTTGATCACCCGGGCGCCGAGATCGCCGAGGAACTGCGTCGCCCACGGCCCCGCCAGAACGCGGGACAGATCCAGCACCTTGAGGTGCGAAAGCGGCCCGGTCATTTTAAATGCCCCTCAGGCGCCGGGCGGGCGGTCGCACGCCAGGAAGCGACGTGACCAAATGATTGATCACTTCCCGTGGCACTGCTTGTATTTCTTACCGCTGCCGCACGGGCAGGGATCGTTGCGGCCGACCTTTGGGGTCTCGCGCACCATCGGCTTCTTGACCACGTCGCCATCGACATACAGCCAATTGCCGTCGATCAGGGCGAAGCGGCTGTTCTCGTGATGCTGCTGCTCATTGCCATTGTCGGTGAATTTGGCGATGAACTCGACCGTGCCGGTGGTATCGCCCGGCTGGCCGCCGGTGGTGCCGACGATGGTCAGCCCCTTCCACTCGACCGAATTGGCCCAGGTCTCGGTCGCCTTCATGTCGAAATCCTTGCGCGCCGACGGGGCCAGGCTGGTTTCGAGATGGGCGCACTTGCTGAGCGCGTAAGCGGAATAGCGCGAGCGCATCATCGCTTCGGGCGACGGCGCGGCGGCGCCTTCGATGATCGGGCTGCAGCAGGCGTCGAATTCGCGGCCGGAACCGCACGGGCATTGGGTCATGGAACGAGGTCTCTCGGTCGAAAAGCTGATGGGCGGTGTTAGCCCATTTGCTTCTTGCAGTCCAGTGAGCGAATCGATTGCGCAAAATGAAACGCAACAGTAGCGTTTCATTGTTTTCCGTGCTAGCATCCCTCCAGTTTCGTCGGAGGACACCGCCATGCGCGCCCCTGCTCTTGCTTTCGGACTTGTTGCCGCCGCCGCTTTGGCCGCGGCGCCCGTTTCTTCCGCTTCGGCCCATGATCATTGGGGCCATCGCGGACATGGCGGGCCGGGGATCTTCTTCCCGCTGGCGATCGCCGGCGCCGTGATCGGCACCGCCGCCGCCATCGCCACCGCCCCGGTGCGCGCCCTGGCCGATGCGGCCGCGCCCGCCCCCGTCTATGCGGCGCCGGCTCCCGTCTATGCCGCGCCGCCGCCCGCTTATTACGCCGCCCCGGCGCCTCAGGCTTACTACCCGCCGCCCCAGGCTTATTATCCCCCGCCGGCCGCCGCCTATTATCCGCCGCCCGGTTACGCCTACGCTTATCCGCCGAGGTAATGGCGTGTTGCCCTTGAAGTGCAACACGCTACGGCGGGGTAGCCTCCCTCCGGTCCATTCCAGACGTCGGCTTTGCCGCCGCCCGGAACCTTGGGACCTTCGCCCCCGCACCCTCGGGGTCGGCTCTGCATTCCCTTCGGTCATCGCTACGCTCCTCCGCGCGCGCCATGTTTTGATGTGTCATCACGGCGGCGCGCGCTGATGGGAAGACCGACCCGCGAAGACGCCGAAAAGATCGGCGAGGCCATCCTCGCCACGGCGACCGAAATGTTCCTGGCCCAGGGCTATGGCGCGACCAGCATCGAAGCCATAGCCCAGCGCCTCGGCATGTCGAAGCGGACCTTCTATGCCCGCTATAAAGACAAAGCCGATCTGTTCACCGCGGTGGTGCGCCATATCGTCGACAAGCTGAAACCGCCGGACATGGCGCATCTCTTCGAAGGCGGCAGCCTGGAAGAGATCCTGCTGCGCGTCGGGCAACTGGCCCTGGACGCCGCCACCTCGCCCAGCGCCCTCGCCCTGCAAAGCCTCGTCCTCGCCGAATCCGGCCGTTTCCCCGAACTGGCCGCCATCGCCACCGGCGAAGGCACCCGACAACAGGCGGTCGACGCCCTGGCCAAATTGCTGGCCGACAAGCTTCCGCCCGAGGAGGCCGATTTCGCCGCCCAGCAATTCCTGCAGATGGTGATATCGCTGCCCCAGCACGCGGCGCTGGGAATCGCCCCCAAAATGAGCAAGGAACAACATGGCCTGTGGGTCCGCCGCACGGTAAGCTTGTTCCTCGACGGAAGTCTGCATTGGGGGAAGTGATATGAAGGTCTGCGCGGTTCTGCTTGCTCTGCTTCCCGGCCTGGCCATGGCCGAGACCTTCGAATTGAAAGCCACCCCGCAAACCGTCGCCTGGGGCTATTACAGCGCCGCCGCCACGCCGGTGCTGACCATCAAGTCGGGCGACACGGTCGTGTTCGACACGCTGATCACCTCGAACCCCACCGCGCTGGAAAAGGCCGGGGTCGCCCCGGCCGACGTGCAGCAATCCCTGCGCGACATCGTCTCGACCGTCACCGACAAGGGGCCGGGCGGCCATATCCTGACCGGTCCGGTGGCGATCGAGGGCGCCGAGCCCGGCGATACGCTGGAGATTCGCATCCAGAAGATCGACCTGGCCATTCCCTACGCCTACAACGCCTTCCGCTATGGCGCCGGTCTGCTGACCGACGAATTCCCCTATCCGCGCATGAAGATCATTCCGCTCGATGCCAAAAAGATGGTCGCGCATTTCGCTCCCGGCATCGACATCCCGCTGCATCCCTTCTTCGGCAGCATGGGCGTGGCGCCGCCGCCGGATTTCGGCCGCTATGACAGCGCCCCGCCGACCATCATCGGCGGCAATATGGACAATAAGGAACTGGTGGCGGGCACCACCCTCTATCTGCCGGTCCATGCCCATGGCGGCCTGTTCGAAATCGGCGACGGCCATGCCGGCCAGGGCAATGGCGAGGTCGACATCACGGCGATGGAAACCTCGCTGAAGGGCACGTTGCAATTCATCCTGCACAAGGGCGAAAAGCTGCCCTATCCGCGCGCCGAGACGCCGACCCATTACATCTCGATGGGCTTCGACGACGATCTGTCGATCGCCACCCACAAGGCGGTGCTCGGCATGATCGACTTCCTGGTCGAGGCCCGCCATATGAGCCGCGACGACGCCTATATGCTGGTTTCGGTGGCCGGCGACGTCGACATCACCGAGCTGGTCGACCGCAATAAGGGCGTCCATGTGATGATGCCGAAGAGTATTTTCACGCAGCATTAAGCGGGGAACTTTTCCCCGCCCCTTCCCGTTTAGTGAGTCAGGGACACCGGCTCTGAATCCAGACGAGAAGGACAGCAAACATGGCGACGATGCACCCGACCGGCCAGGACACGCTCAAGGCCAAGGAAACCTATTCCCTGATCGCTGCCGACAAGGTGGAGGGAACCTCGGTTTATGATGTCAGCGGCGAGAAGATGGGATCGATCCACCGGATCATGATCGACAAGATGAGCGGCCAGGTCACCTATGCCGTGATGTCGTTCGGCGGCTTCCTCGGCATCGGCGACAAATATCACCCGCTGCCCTGGACCATGCTGACCTATGACGAGGGCGTGGGCGGCTATGTGGTCAATCTCGACCGCAGGCGCCTCGAAGGGGCCCCGGCCTATGCCGAAAGCGAAATGGCCTGGGACGACCCCAAATTCGGCAGCAAGGTCACCGATTATTACGGCCCGTTCCTGCACTGACCGGCAGAGGCCCGGTGCCGCGAAGCACCGGGCCGTTCGCCCTTAGAGCCTGACTCGAAACTCGGACCAGTGCCGTAGATGCAGCAACGACGCAGATGCGGCGCTGGGGCGGGTTTCGGGTCAGGCTCTTATTGGAAAGCCGGACCGCCGACATAGGTGAAGTAGATCTTCTTCTGGCTGTAGGAGACCAGAACGTGGTGGGCGCGCAGGAAATCGACGCCCAGCATGAGTTCCTGGGCCGCCGATTCCTTGTCGACGAAGGAGCCGGTGGTCGATTTGAATTCGGGGAAGCGCTGATAGCGCACCTCTCCGCCCTTCATCACTTCCTGATCGAGGGAAAGGGTGTCGAACTTGCCCTGCCAGACGTCGGGAGCCTTGCGGATCGTCGAGCCGGTCTGGGTCTCGCCGTTCTGCTGAATATTGGCGGTACGCTGATAGATCCCCATCTCGTAGGACATCGAGATCACGTCGGTCGGCAGATGCTCGGCCGCCACCTTGGCGTCGGAATCCTTGACGAGGCTGGCGCGCTGGGCGGCGCGGGTGGTCAGGGTCGAATAAGGCTCGCCGCTATCCAGCACCGCCTTGACCTCTTCGCCGTTGATCTTGGCCACCAGCAGGTCGCTCTTGCCCATCGAGAGGACATTGTACTTGTCGCTCCAATAGGCCAGGTTCGAGTCCTTGCAGGCCGCCGGCTGCGGCGTGTAAAGCGTCAGCGTGTTCTTGGCCATGTCGATCTCGACATCGAACTGGCTCAGATAATCGCGCCCGAACACCGCGACCAGGTCCTTGGCGCCGAGATCCTCGCGCTGCCCGATCACCGTCATGCGGATATTCTTCATGCCCAGCAGCCCGACCACCATCTGGCCGATGGTGGTGTCGCCCACCGTCTTGCCGAGATTCTGCGCCTTGACCCAGCTTTCGCGGCTGTCGGTGACTTCCAGCCCCATCTCGGTCGCCGCCGGCGCCAATATGATGGATTTGGGCAGGGCGGTATCGATCAGAAACTTGACCTTGTGGCCATCGAGCGAGCCGTTGACGGTCAGCAGATTGCCGTCGCTCTGCACCGGCATCGTGACCACCTTCTGCAGGTCGCAGGCCGCTTCGGCACGGCCGGCCAGGGCCATTACGACTGCACCCGCCGCGGCCAGATAATGAGACTTTTTCATGCGCTTCCCCCGCTTGAACATCTGATTGCCACCATCATTCAAGCGAGGACAGCTTTCGGTCAACTATGCAAAGGCGTTAACCCCTATAACGCGTGCCTTCAGCCCGCGCCGAACGAGAAGGCCAGACCGGGCCCGGGCGGCGCCGGGGTCGAGTGCAGCTGGATCAGCTGGGTCAGCAGCACGAAGGTCGATTTGCTGTCGAGATCGTCGTCCGGAATATAGAACCAGGTGCCGCGGTAATTGACGGCGACGCTGGCGTCGGACGGCTCGCTGTCCGACGAGCGGATGCGCATCACCCCGCCCAGCAGATCCTGCCAGTCGAACGGCTTATCGCCATCGGTGGTGGTGACGCGCACCTTGCCGGCCTTGATGTCGCGATCGGGCGATTCCACGCCCTGCGACAGATAATGCATCGCCGAGATCAGCGGCCGGGTGATCACCGCGATGGTGTTGCCGTCGGGCTGCTCGCTGGCCGAGACCACATAGAACTTGTCCTTGCCGGTATCGAGATGCAGCAGGGCCTTGAAGCGCAGCGCCTCGGGGTCGGCACCCGAGCCGCGCACGAATTGCAGCACGATCTTGTCCTCGCCGGTGCCGCGGCCGATCATCAGCTTGTTCTCGCGCTGCAGCGAACGCAGCAGCTTCACCGCCTCGCGGAAATCCTGATATTCCGGCGCCCGGCTGGGCTGCGGGCCGGCGGCGGTCGGCGCGTTGAGCAGGCCGTTCATCTCCTGGATGCCGACCGAGAAGACGCGGTCGAGCGACCAGCCCGACTTGACCTGCAGCAGCAGGATCTGCGGGTTCATCGGCGTCATCATCTGGCGGACGAATTTCTCGCCTTCCAGCGGCGCGTAGAAGATGGTCGGGCGCTCGTTCAGCGCCACCGAACCGGGCCCGACCGACAGCACGCGCGACAAGGTGCTCGACGTGGTGGCCGCGCTGGTGCGGCCGGCGGTGATGCTGCCGCTGGTGCCCAGGCTCTGATTCAGCTCGCGGGCTACGGCGATGCGCTCGACCGTGGTGAAATAGAGCGTGTCGCGGTAATGGATGCGCACCAGATTGGTCAGCAATTCCTGGTCGTTGGTCTGCTGCACCGCCTCGTTATAGAGCGGCCGCGTATCCCGCAAAGCATCGGGGCCGATATTGGAACAGGCGGCCAGCGTGCAGACCAGCGCGCCGACGATCGACAATGAACGCATAAATCAGTTCCCCCTGAAGTGGCCGAGCGCCGCCCTGGTATCCATGACGATGATCAGGGCCGTCTCGATCAGCCGTTCCTGCTGCATCTTGAAATTGGCCGAAATGGTCAGCAATTCGGCGCGGATCTCCCCCAGCCGGTCGAGATCGGCGGCGGCCTCGGCCGGCGGAATGATGCCGCGGCGGCGGATAGCCCCTTCAAGCGCGGTCATCTCGGCGATCAGCTCATGCACCCGCGCGTCGCCGGTCGGTTCCGGCGGCGGCTCCTTGGGCTTGGGGCGGAACCATTTCCACACCAGCAGGAAGGAGGTGGCCAGGCTCATCACCGCGCCGAACAGGTCCTTGGCCTTGTCGACGGTCTTCTTCGAAATGACGCTGTCATTGCGGTTGATGTAGTCGAACGCCGCCTGCGACACCGGATAGCCGGTCGGTTCCTCGATGCCGCTTTCCGACAGGGTGATGTTGGCCCGGTTCTGCACGCCTTCGCGGAACAGCGTGTCCATTACCCGGACGATGGCGGCCGGATTGACGTCCTCATTGGCCACCAGCAGCATGTCGACCCCGACCGATTCCATCGCTTTGGCCGGCATGGCAGGCGAAACGCCATAGCTGTAGGGTGGAATGACCGCCGGAGAGAACCAGCCCTCGCGCTCGGTCAGCGCCTTGGGGAACGGGATCTCGACCAGATGATAGCCGTGCTCGCGGATCAGGAAATCGACCAGATAGGACGGCACCAGCGACACCACGAACAAGGCGTCGGGCAAATCATGATCCGGCAGCGCCACCAGATCGCTGTCGGAATGGCTGGTGGCGGCGAAATCGATGCTTTCGCGCAGGCCGAGGAAGGTCAGCACCTCGATCCCCACGCTACGGCTGGGGCCGAGATCAACGGTCTTGCCCTTGAGATCGGACAGGCGCTCGATGCCCGGGCGCGCGACCAGATGCACGGTCTCGGTCGCCAGGGTCGCCACCTGCTGCACATGCGGATAGATGCGCGTCACCCCGCCCGGCACCAACGCCATGTCGAGCTGATGCTTCGAGACCATCTCCAGCGCGGCATGGGTATCCGAGGTGGGGCGCAGCACCAGATGGATGCCGTTGGCGAGCCCCTCCTCCTGCAGCACCTTGGCGAGGAAATGCCGGTTGCTCAGCACGTCGCCGCCCGACAGGCTCAGCGCGTAGCTGCGCGGCAGCACGCCATAGGCATAGATCAAGCCGATCACCAGCAGGGTGGCGACGGCCAGCCCGGCCAGAACACGGCGTATCCAATGGGTCTCCTGCGCGTATTTCAGCACCCGGTGGAGAATGACTTCGGCTTCGCTCGGCATGGCTCCCCTACTCCACCCGGACCGCGCCGGCTTTCTCGATCAGCGCCTGGCCATCGGGGCCGGCGGCGAAATCGACGAAGCGGCGCTTGGCGCCGGCCGCCTCGCCGCCCCATTCCACCAGATTGAGCGACCGCAGCAGCGGATAGCGCGACGACAGGATGGTGGCGTCGCTGACCGCCACCCCGTCGATGGTCAGCGCCTTGACGTCGGGCGACAGGCCGTGCAGCCCGACGAAACCGATGGCGTCCTCATCCCCCGACACCGCGGCCACCAGCGCCTCGGAGCCCTTGGCGACGCGCGCCGCCTCGGCCACCTTGTCGCCACCCAGCACGATCTCCTCGAAGCTTTGCAGGGTCGAGGATTCCGGATTGCGCGACACCACATGGATCGCATGACCGCTGCCCGGCCAGGCGGTCATCTGGCCGAGGAAGATGGCGCGCAGCTGGTCCTTGGACAGATCCGACAGCGGATTGGCCTTGTTGACCACCGCCACCAGACCGTCGCGGCCGATCATCGTCACCTTGAGCTCGGTGCGGTATTCCTTGGGCGACAGATCGCGCGAGATGGCGGCCAGGTCGATGGCGCCGCGGTCGACGGCGATCAGCCCGGCGATCGAGCTGCCGCCCGACACCTCGACCTTGACGCCGGGATTGCGCTTCTCGAATTCGGTCGCCAGCAGGCGGGTATAGAACACCATGGCGGTCGATCCGGCGATCACCACCGAATTCTGTTCGACCGGGCAATCGCCATTGCCCATCACCGAACGGGTCAGCGGCAGACAGCGCAGATCCTGCAGGATGTAGCGCAGTTCGGCGGCGCCGGCCGGCCGGGCCGTCAGCCACAGCGCCAGGACGGCGAGCAGAAGCGAACGGGCCTTCATCGGCGGTCTCCGATATAGGCGGCGCGGATGCGGCCGGTCTCGGCCTTGCCCGCCTCGCCCAGGCAATAATCGAGAAAAGCCTTGGCAGCCGGGGCCAGCGGCTCGAGATAGGCCAGCGCCAGATCGCCCACCACCATGTAGCGGCCATCGGCGATACTGTCCTCGCCCGCCGCGACGCCGCCTACCTTGAGCGGCTTGACCGACGGCACCATTCTGCCCAGCGCATTGTAGCCGATGGCCAGAGGATCGGCCGCCACCGCCGCGTCGATCTGCGTCGCCGCCACGGTCTTGGCCACCGGCGTCACCACCGTGCCGGCCATGATCCGCGACGCCCAGACCTGGAAGATGCCGGCCATCGCGTCTTCGCTGGCGACCACATGGATCGGCTTGTCGGGACCGCCCACTTCCTTCCAATTGGCTATATGGCCGGCATAGATGTCATGCAGCTGCGCCACGGTCAGGGTCGCGACGGGGTTGGATGGATGGACGATCGGCACGACGCCGAAGCGAGCCAGCGGCGCCCGGTGCAAAGAGAGGTTTTCGTCCTCGGCAACCTCGGCCAGCTCGTCAGGAACGGTTTCGCCCGATACCATGCCGATCTCGGCCGAGCCGTCGAGGATGGTCTTGACGCCCCACCAGGTGCCGCCGCCCAGTACGACGATGCGGCTGCCGGGATGTTCGGCCATGTAACGCTCGGCCAGCACTTGCATGGCCGGCAGGAAGATCGTCGATCCCCGCACATGGACGGATTTCGTGTCGTCGGCTTGGGCGACCGGCGAAAACGCCGCGATCAGGGCACCCAGAAACACTGCGCCTATGCGGGCGCTGTTGCTCGCCATCCGGTTATCCCCCCATTCCGGCGCCAACTATCGGGCGCCATTGTTACTGGGGGCCCGCCGGTATGGCAAGCATCCCCAGGTTCAGGGATGTTCACCCGCGGCGAGGCGGCGCCCGATCTCGTCCAGCACCGGCGGCAGGTCGCGCACGCTGTCGATCACGTAATCGGCCCCCGCCTTGCGCAGTTCGGCGGCGGCGGCCTCGCGGCGGCCGGCGAAATCCACCGGACTCAACGCGGCGGAGTCCTCCTCGGACAGGCCGAAGGTGCTGCCGGTGGTGGCGACCCCGACCGTCCAGCAGCCGGCGGCGACGCCCTCGGCGATGCCGGGCGCGGTGTCGTCAACCTTGACCACCGCGCGGGCCGGCCAGACTTCGAGATCGATGAAGCATTGATAGACCATCATCGGCGTCGGGCGCCCCTGCGGCAGATCGCTGGCGGTGACCACGCAATCGGGCATGTAACCCTGCGCCGCCGACAAAGGCAGCAGGGCTTCCATGGTCGGACGGTCATAGCCGGTGGTCGAGCCGATCTTCAGGCCGCGCCCGCGCAGCTCGGCGGCGACGGCCGCGGCTCCGGCGATCAGCTTGGAATGATCGGCCACCGCGGTCAGAGTCATCGGGATGAACAAAGCGTGCAGACGGTCGACATCGGCGTCGGTGACCGGCCCGCCATGGCGCCTTTCCCAGGCCTCGGCGATGCGCGGCTGGCGCAGCACCGCCTGGATATGCCGCCATTTCGGCAGGCCCATCGGCACGCGTGCCTCGGCTTCGGAAATGTCCACCCCGGCCTCGGCGAAGGCACGGCGGAACACATCCATCGGCGCCAGGCTGCCATGATCGATCATGGTGCCGGCCCAATCGAGAATGACCGCTTTCAGCTCCATGTCGTCTCCAGGGGATCGGGTTCACCCAGCAGGGCCGCGATGCCTTCCTCGCCCAGCGCGAAGCCGGTGCTCATGCCGGTGCCGCTCGACACTTGGCTGAGCAGGACATCGGGGGCGGCGAATTCGAAGAAAGCGGTTTCGTCCGGGCTGGACGGATAGAGCCCGGTCCAACGCTCGGTCACCGGCAAAGATTCGGGCAGCGCCAGCAGCGTGCGCGCCTCGCGCAGGATGATCCGCTCGACCTCGACCGGCGCGAACGGATCGGGCGTCGCGGCGTAATGATGACTGTCGCCCACCACCAGGCTGCCATCGGCCGATTGGACGATGATCAGATGGATGCCATGGGCCAGAGCGTCGCCGGCCTCGGTCTTCAGCTGCTCGCCCAAGGCCGCGGCGGCGGGCATCGCGGCATAGCCTTCGTAGCGCACCAGGCTGAGATCGCCCATCACCGCCGCCGGCAGGCGCCAGCCGGGTGCGGCCAGGCGCAGCATCTGCAGCTTGCACAGGCGCAGCTTGTGCGCGGCGTGGCGCTCGGGGAACAGGGTGACCAGATCGGGGCCGGGACAGACGACGACATGGCGGCCGGCGATGCGGCCGGCGGTGGTGTCGACCACGCCGCTTTCGACGCCCCGCACGGCGGTGCCGCGGAAGAATTTCACCTTGTGGGCCCGCTCCAGCCAGGCCGCCAGGGCCGGGATCGCGGTGCGCGGCTCGACGCGGCGCTCATGCGGGCTCCACAGCCCGCCCAAACTCCCCGGCGCCGCCATCGGCAGGCGGGCTTCGATCTCGGCGGCGCTCAGCAGGCGGCAATCGGCGCCCATCTCGCCGGCGGCGAATTCTTCCAGCACCGCCATCGCCTGCGGGCGGCGCGCGATCACGGCAAGATCGGGATGCAGCAGCGGAATGCCGGTCTGCGGCATCACCCGCTCCCACACGTCGCGGCTATAGAGCGCGCGGCGCCAGGTGCGCCCGGCGCGCTGGCCGGTGACGGTGACGAAGCCGAAATTGCGGATCGAGGCGCCATTGGCCTGGCGGTCGCGGTCGATCACGGCGACCGAAAGGCCGCGGCGGGCGGCGGCAAGAGCATGGGACAGACCGATGATTCCGGCGCCAACCACGACGACGTCGAAACCCTGCTGCGCCATCTGCCCACCCCCGCCTGGGGCCGAAACCCCTTGATTTACCTGTTGTGGCGATATCAGCGACGGGGCATATATAAGTCAACTCAACAGAAATTATATCAGCTATAGATGAAATCTATAAACATTGCGCTTTTGCGATCGTTCCACTACGTCGCGCTGCAAGGCAGCTTTTCGCGCGCGGCCAGGGTCATGAACGTCACGCAGCCGACGCTCAGCCAGCAGGTCAAGCTGCTGGAGGAAACCTATGGCGTGCGGCTGTTGGAGCGCACCGGGCGCGGTGCCCAGCCTACCACGTTGGGCAAGGCCCTGTTCGAGGTTACCCACCGCCTGTTCGAGGTCGAGCAGGAAGCCGCCGAACTGCTTACCGGCGCCAAGCGCCTGACGTCCGGCCGTATCCTGATCGGTGCCGACGGGCCGTTCCATGTGGTGCCGCTGATCCGCCGCTTCCAGCAATTGCACCCCGGCCCCGAAGTCGTCCTGTCGCTGGGCAATTCGACCGCGATGCTGGCCGATCTGCTGTCGACCAAGCTGGACGTAGTGCTGGTCGCCGATCTGCCCGGCGATTCCCGCCTGTTCGCCGTCCCGCTGCGGCGCGATCCGGTGTTGGCCATGCTACCCGCCGGCCATTCCCTCGCCCGCCGCCGCGCGCTGCGGCTGCAGGATCTGGGCGGCGAATTGCTGATCATGCGCGAACTGGGTTCGGTGACCCGCAAGGTGGTCGAGCGCGGCTTCGCCGAAGCCGATCTGGTACCGGGCCGCGTCATGGAGATCGGCAGCCGCGAAGCGGTGCGCGAGGCGGTTGCCGCCGGCATGGGGGTCGGCTTCGTATCGGCCTCGGAAACCATGCCCGATCCGCGCGTCGCTTTGCTGCCGGTCTATGGCGTGCGGATGGATATCGACGAATATGCCGTCTGCCTGCGCGAGCGCCGCAATCTGGCGACCGTGAAGGCCTTCCTGCAGGTCGCCCAGGATACCGCCAAGATGAACCAGGCCGGCCTGGCGGTGCTTTAGCCCCGCCAGGCCTGAGTACGCTTCAGCAAGGCCCGCTCGACCAGGATATGCAGCAGGCGAACCACCGCCGAGCTGGTGAAGATCACCATGCACAGAGCCGCCGCTGCGGCGACGGTGCCGGATTCATCCATGTTCAGGATCGCCACCGAAGCCGGCTTGGTGTCCGGGCTGTAGAGGAACACCACCGCCGACACGGTGGTCATCGCCGTGACGAACAGATAGATCGCTATATCGAGGATGGCCGGCAGGCAGAGCGGAACGGTAACGCGGCTGAACGTGCGCCAGGCCGACACTTTGAGGCTGGCCGAGACCGCTTCATAGTCGGCATCCAGCTGCTTCAACGCGGTGGCGGCGGTCAGATGGCCGACGCTGTAGAGATGCACGCAGGTGCAGATCAGCAGAATCGCCAAGGTGCCGTACAGCCCATGCAGCGGATTGCCGGGCCGGTCGAAGAAGAAGATGTAGCCTAAGCCCAGCACCATACCCGGCACGCCCAGCGGCAGCATGGCGAGGCCGCGCACCAGCCGCTTGAGACCGGCCAGCCCCGGCAGCTTCTCGGTCAGATAGGCGCCGCCGAAGGTCAGGATGGTGCCGAAGAAGGCGGTGCCGGCGGCCAGGATCAGCGAATTGCCGAAACTGCCCCAGCCGGCCTCGTCGAAATGGCCGAAATCATAATTCTTCAGGGTCGGATGCAGATTATAAGGCCAGAAGGTGATCAGGCTGACGAAGGCGCCCATCGCCACGATGCCCAGCAGCAGGACGCCGATCAGCCCGCAATAGGCCACAAATCCAGTGCCTGGCGACGTGGGCCGATACAGGACCGAGCGGGCCGACAGCAAAGCCTTCTGCCGCCCGGCACTCCAATTCTCCGCCCACAGGGCCAGCGACACCGGCAGCAGCAGGGCCAGCCCGACCACCGAGCCGACGCCGAAATCCTGCAGCCCGACCACCTGCTCGAACACTTCGGTGGCCAGCACCGGATAATGGCCGCCCAGCACCATCGGAATGCCGAAATCGGACAAGGCGCAGGTAAACACCACCGAAGCGGCGCTGACCAGGCCGTATTGCGCGCCGGGCAAGGTAATGGTGAAGAACCGCCGCACCGGTCCGGCGCCCAGAGCGCGGGCAGCCTCGTAAAGGCGTGCATCGCTGACCGACAGCGCGATGGTCAGGATCAGCACCGCCTGCGGGAAAAAAGCGAAAACCGAGGCGATGACGATGCCGAGCGGGCCATAGAGGCTGTGCCCCATCATCACATCGCGCAGCAGCCCCTTATTGCCGAACAGATAGACCAGCGACAGAGCCGGCAGCAGCGACGGCGCCAGCAGCGGCACCTGGGCGATGGCGCGGAACAGCGCCTTGCCCGGCATGGCGGAGCGGGTCAAGCCGAAGGCGAAGGGAAAGGCCAGAGCCAAGGTGATGAGGGTGGTCAGCGACGCGATGGTCAGGCTGTTGCGGGTGGCGCCGATCAGATTGGGCGCGCTGACGAAGGCGGTGAAATTGCCGGCGCCGATCCAGTTGCCGTAGCGGTCCTCGAAACATTTGACCAACAGCGCGCCCAGCGGCCCCGCCAGGAAGACGAGCAGGAACGCCGCCCAGCCGCCCAGCAGAAGGGCCGGTTTCCAGCGGAACGAGGTGATCAAGACGGATGCCCGGCAAAGATCCGCAGCCGATCGACCGGCAGCCCGATGCGGACCGCGCTGCCGCCGGACAAACCAAGATCGCGCATCCGCTCGGCGCCCACGTCGATGGCGAAGCAGCCAAGGTCGCCGGCGCGCAGCGTGGCGCGGTGAAAAGGGCCGAGGAATTCCACCGATTCCACCAGCGCCTCCAACTCACCCGCCGCATCGATCGTCAAATCTTCGGGACGCCAGCACAGACTGACCGCCTCGCCCTCGGCGAAGCCCTGCCCGCCCGCCAATTCCAGCCCGGCCAGACGCACCGAACCCCGTCCGGTCGCCGTCGCCGGCAGGATATTCATCGCGCCGACGAAACCGGCGACGAACAAGGAGGCCGGGCGCGCATAGATCTCGGCCGGCGTGGCGACCTGTTCGATATGGCCGTGATTCATCACGACGATGCGGTCGGCCAGGGTCAGCGCCTCTTCCTGATCGTGGGTAACCATGATGGTGGTCAGGCCGAGCCGGTCATGCAAAGCGCGAATCTGCCGGCGCAGCGTCAGCCGCACACGGGCATCGAGCGCGCTCAGCGGCTCGTCGAGCAACAGCAGCCGGGGTGAGGGAGCCAGCGCGCGGGCCAAGGCGATGCGCTGCTGCTGGCCGCCGGACAATTGGCCGGGATAGCGGTCGCCGAGGTCCGGAAGCCCGACCAGATCGAGCATTTCCGCGACCCGGCCTTCGTCTCTCGACCGCAAGCCGTAAGCGACGTTGCGGGCCACGGTCATGTTGGGAAACAGGGCATAGGACTGGAAGACGATGCCGTAATCGCGCTGTTCCGGCGGCGCATTCGAGCAATCCTTCCCGGCGATCTCGACCGTGCCCGCGCTCTGCCGGTCGAGGCCGGCGATGATGCGCAGCAGGCTGGTCTTGCCGCAGCCCGACGGACCGAGGAAGCAGACGAATTCGCCTTCCTCCATATCCAGCGAGACGCCGTCCAGAGCGCGGAACTGCCCATAGCTCTTTTCGATGTTGGTCAGCGACAGATAGGCCATCGCTTAATGATCCTCGGCTTTGCCCTGATAGCGGGCGGTCCATTTGGCCAGGATCGCGTCGCGGTTGGCGGCGGCCCAGGCGAAGTCGTTCCTGCCCAGATGCGACTCGGCGTCGGCGGGATAATTGGCCAGCTGCGTCTTGGCGCCGGGCACCGCGGTAATCGGATAGAAGCGCGCATATTGGTCGCGCGCCTTGGCCGACACCGCCCAATCGGCCAGACGCCTGGCGGCTTCTTCATTGTGGCCGCCCTTGACGATGGCGGTCGCCTCGATCTCCCAGCCGGTGCCTTCGGGCGGCAGGATCACCTCGATCGGCGCGCCTTCGTTCTGCTGCTGGACGCCGGCATATTCCATCGAGATGCCGACCGGATATTCGCCGGCCGCCACCATCTTGCAGGGCTTGGAGCCGGAATGGATATAGGCGGCCATATTGGCGTCGAGCTTGTCCATGAAGGCCCAGCCGGGGCCGTCGCCCATCATCTGCAGCCAGCCGGAAACCGCCAGGAAACCGGTGCCCGACGAAGCCGGGCTGGGCATGACGATCTGGTCCTTATAGATGGCGGAGGTCAGGTCGGCCCAGCTCTTCGGCTTGGGCAGGCCTTTCTTTTTCGCCTCTTCCGAATTGAAACAAATCGCCGCCATCCAGGCATCCATGCCGACCCAGGCGGGCGGCGTGGCGGTATCGCGGAAGGCCGCCTTGACCGCACCGACATCTTTCGGCGCGTAGGGATCGAGCAGACCCTGCTTCTCCAGCAGAAGCAGCGACGAGGCGGCGACCCCCCAGATCGCATCGGCCTGAGGATTGTTACGCTCGGCCAGCAGCTTGGCGGTGATCACGCCGTTGGAATCGCGCACCCAGCGGATCTCGATATCGGGATTGTCGGCCTCGAAGGCTTTCTTGTAAGGGGCGAGCTGCTCGGTCTCCAGCGCCGTGTAAACCGTCAGCCGGGTCGCCGCCCCCGCAATGCCGAATGACGCCCAGCCGCCGGCCAGAACCAGCGCGGCGGCGACTGTCGCCATAAGCCTCATTTTCATCCCCCGAAACTCCTTATCCCGGCCCACCAATATTCGTTTTCGCCCCCGCCGTCCGTGAAGCTTTTGTGCCAATCGGATGTCAGTTCTTTACCGCATCGCAACAAATATAGAGAAAATCTATGACATTCATAGACCCCATTGATTTGACTTATCGCCCCGCGCACCGCCTTATCCCCTCGTGTTTTCTACGGGGGGTTGAGCGTCCGGGCCTGGGCGAACCCCATGTTTTCTGTTGTCTCTGGGGGAGCCGGAATCATGAAGCGGGCACTGATCAAGAAGTCTCTTTACCGTACGGTCTCGGCCGGCGCGGTCATCGCTTTCTGCGCCGCCAGCGGCGCCGCCCTTCTGACCCCGGGCATGGCGCGGGCCGCCGATGCGGCGCTGGACCTGTCCGCGGCCGACGATTCGAGCCGGATCTCCGAGATCATCGTTTCGGCCAACCGCCGCGACGAACGCGCCCAGGACGTGCCGATGACCATCCAGGCCTTTTCGGGCCAGGCGCTGGCCGACCAGCATGTCACCACCCTGGACGACCTGATCAAGCTGACGCCGAACATCTCGTTCGCCAATAACGGCCCGGGCCAGGGCAACATCTATATGCGCGGCCTGTCGACCGGCTTCGCCGGCAACCAGTCCTCCGCCGCGGTCGGCGGTTTCCCGAACGTCGCCGTCTATCTCGACGACCAGTCGATGCAGTTCCCGGCCCGCAACGTCGACATCTACATGGTCGACATGGAGCGCGTCGAAGTGCTGGAAGGCCCGCAAGGCACCCTGTTCGGCGGCGGCGCCGAGGCCGGCGCGCTGCGCTACATCACCAACAAGCCGAAGCTGAACACCTTCGAAGCCAATGCCGAGGGCAGCTACAGCTTTACCGCCGGCGGCGATCCGAACGATTCGGTCAATGCGATGATCAACATTCCGATCATCAAGGACCGGCTGGCGGCCCGCGTCGTCATCTATGACGAGCGCCAGGGCGGCTACATCAACAATGTGCCGAGCGGCTTCAGCCGTTCCGACCAGGATCTCGGCAATTATTACATCGGCATCAAGCCGAATGGCGCCGGCATCTGCCCGGATGGCGGCAAAGCGGGCAAGTCCGGCTATTGCACCACCTCCAATTCCCAGACCGCGAACAACCAGTCGGTCGTCGGCAACGCCCAGAACCCGACCACCTATACCGGCGCCCGCATCTCGCTGCTGGGACAGATCAACGACGACTGGAACGTTCTGGTCCAGCAGAGCCTGTCCAACCTCGATGCAGAGGGCATGGATTCCGAGAACCCGATCGGCGCCAATTTCCAGACGCTGAAGCCGCTGGAAACCACCTATTTCTCGCCGACCTACGACAAGGATCGCTGGGAAAGCACCGCCCTGACCGTCAATGGCGACATCGACGGCTACAAGCTGGTCTATAGCGGCTCTTACATGAGCCGCCATATCGACCAGCAGATGGACTACACCGCCTATGCCCGCTCGCCGGACGGCGCCTATTACCAGTGCACCGGCGGCAACACGCCGTGGGGCACCGGCAAGACCCCGACCTGCTATTCGCCGATCGGCTATTGGCACGATTCGGTCGACAACACGCATCTGTCGAACGAACTCCGCGTCAGCACCCCGAGCGATTGGCGCGTCCGCGCCCTCAGCGGCGTGTTCCGCGAGGATTTCAAGATCCAGGACGTGATGGACTTCAACTACCGCACCATCCCGAGCTGCAACGACAGCGGCGTGGTGGCCTCCGGCGTCTCCTGCGTCTACAACGTCGCCACCTATCCCGGCGCCACCTCGAACAATCCGGGCGTGCGCGGCGACAACACCGCGTTCGGCGAGGATCTGCAGCGCGGCTACTCGCAGGATGCCGCCTTCACCTCGCTCGACATCGACGTCATTCCCGACGTCCTGACCATCACCGGCGGTTCGCGCTATTACCGCTATGACGAATATGAGAAGGGCTCGCTCTACCAGACCGGCCCGAACTGCCTCGTCGCCGGCCCCTGCTACAAGCTGAGCATCGATGCCGAGCACGAGAAGAAGCATTATTCGGGCTTCCGCAGCCGCGCCAACGCGACCTGGAAGATCACCCCCGACCAGATGGTCTATTTCACCTATTCCGAAGGCTTCCGCCCGGGCGCCTTCAGCCGCTCGGCCAAGACCGGCCTGCAGGACGGCGCCGGCCAGCCGCAGTTCATCGCGCCACTGGGCTATGCCCCCGATTATCTGACCAATTATGAAATCGGCACCAAGAGCGAGTTCTTCGACAAGCGCCTGCAGTTCAACGCGTCCGCCTATTACATGCAGTGGACCAACGTTCAGCAGTTCCTCTACAACCCGACCTACGGCCTGAACAACACCGTCGGCATCAACGGCGCGGATTACGACATCAAGGGCATCGAGACCCAGATCGTCGCCAAGCCGCTGGAAGGCTGGACCTTCAACAGCGCGGCGTCCTGGAACCTCAACACCCAGGCCTCCTCGCCCTGCTTGACCAACGACAATCCGCTGACCGCCACCGACGGCAACACCATCGGCTCCAAGCCCGGCCAGTGCATCACCCAGGCCAAGTTCAACGGCGGCATCAACCCGGTGCCGAACGTGCTCGGCCAGATCGGCTCGATCGCCCCGTTCTCGCCGCGCTGGCAGGGCAGCGCCCATCTGCGCTACGACACCAAGATCGCCGACTACAAGGCCTATGGCTCGTTCGGCGTCAGCTACATCGGCGCCATGAACAGCCAGCCCGCCAACTACACGTCGGGCGACGGCGTGCTGGTTCCCAACACCACCTTCCTGCTGTATCGCCAGCCGTCCTACTACACCCTGGACGCCAATTTCGGCGTGATGAAGGACAATTGGAGCATCGGCCTGTTCGGCTCCAACCTCAACAACAGCCATGCCAGCATGTTCACCTCTTCGGCCCAGTTCATCAAAGCCGAGGTTCCGGTGCGGCCGGCGGTGGTCGGTCTGAAGATCGGCGCGACCTTCTGAGCCTCTCCTCAGCAGGATCGCCGACGGGCGGGCCTTGTGCCCGCCCGCTTTATTTGTATCGTGGGGATCATGGAAGCTGACGTCATCAGGCTGCGCGAGTGGCAACATCAGGGCCGGCACGAGCAGGTGCTGGCGGAAACCACCGTCCATCTTCAGGCTTTTCCGGAAAACCGCGATCTGCTGCTGCTGGCCGCGACCAGCCTGCGCCATCTGAAACGGCTCGACGAAGCCTATGCCCGCCTCGACCAGCTGGAAGCGCTTCACCCCCGCCTCAGCCTGCTGCATCAGGAACGCGGCATGTGCCATGTCCAGCGCCGCGACGCGCCGGCGGCGATCGAGGCGCTGCTGTGGGCGGTCAACATCAATTCCGCTCTGCCCGCCAGCTGGAGCATGCTGGAAGGGCTGTACCGCCTGACCGGCGACAGCGAGAACGCCGCCACCGCCGCCGCCCATGTCGCCAAGCTGAGATCGCTGCCGCCGGTGGTGGTGCAGGCCTATGCCCTGTTCCATGACGGCGAGCTCGCCTTGGCCGAACCGATGATTCGCGACTTCCTGCTGCGGCATGGCGACCATCCGGAGGCGATGCGCCTGCTGGCCAAGATCGGCCTGGCCCACGACGTTCTCGACGATGCCGAACTGCTGCTGGCCGCCGTGCTGCGCCTGGCCCCGGATTTCCGCGCCGCCCGCCACGATTACGCCGAGACCCTGGTTCGCCGCCACAAATACCGCGAAGCCGCCATCGAGACCGCCCGCCTGCTGGAACTCGATCCCGGCAATCCGGAATTCCTCATGCTGGCCGCCACCACGGCGATCAGCTCGGGCGACAATGACCGCGCCCTGGCGATCTATCGCGGCATGATCGTCGGCGTCCCCGATGCGCCGGACACCTATCTGTGGCACGGCCACGCGCTCAAGACCGTGGGCGATGCCGAAAAGGGCGTGACCGCCTATCGCCGCGCCGCCTTCCTCCGCCCGGATTTCGGCGACGCCTATTGGAGCCTCGCCAATCTCAAGCGCTATCGCTTCACCGATGACGAGATCGCCCGGATGGGCGCGGCGGAGACCTTGCCCAAGATCGCGGTGCCCGACCGTTATCACCTCAGCTTCGCCTTGGGCAAAGCCCATGAAGACCGCGGCGATTATGCCGAATCCTGGCGCTATTATGCCCAGGGCAACGCGCTGAAGCGCGCGGAGAGCCGCTATCGGCCGGAAATCATCGAGACCAATACCCGCCTGCAGAAGGCGGTGATGACCCCGGACTTCCTGGCCGCCCGCCGGGGTTGGGGACATGACGCGCCCGATCCGATCTTCATCGTCGGCCTGCCGCGCGCCGGCTCGACCCTGCTCGAACAGATCCTCGCCTCACATTCCCAGGTGGAAGGCACGCAGGAACTGGCCGAGATCCAGCGCAACGTGGTCGAGCTGAACGGCCGTGACGCCGATCTCGACAACCCGCCTTATCCCGGCGTGCTGGCCGATCTGAAGCCCGAGGATTTCGTCCGGCTGGGCGAGGCTTTCATACGCGACACCCGCATCCATCGCGGCGACAAGCCCTTCTTCATCGACAAAATGCCGAACAATTTCCGCCATATCGGGCTGATCCACCTGATGCTGCCCAACGCCAAGATCATCGATGCGCGCCGCGAGCCGATGTCCTGCTGCTTCTCCAACCTCAAGCAGCTGTTCGCCAAGGGCCAGGAATTCACCTACAGCGCCGAGGACATCGCGCGTTATTACCGCACCTATCTCGACATCATGGCGCATTGGGACGCGGTCCTGCCCGGCAAGGTGCTGCGCGTCCATCACGAGGATGTGGTCGACGATCTGGAAGGCAGCGTGCGGCGCATCCTCGCTTATTGCGGCCTGTCCTTCGAACAGGCCTGCGTCGAGTTCCACAAGACCGAGCGCAGCGTCCGCACGCCCAGCTCGGAGCAGGTGCGCCAGCCGATCTTCCGCGACGGGCTGGAGCAGTGGAAAAACTTCGAACCCTGGCTGGAGCCCCTGCGCCTGGCACTGGGCGACGCTCTGATCCGCTATCGCGCCCAGCCATGAAGCCGATCGGGCGGCGGGCCGTCCTTCGTCAGATCCTGCCCGCCGCCGCGGTGCCGCTGCTTGGCGGCATCGCCCTGCCCGCTTGCGCCCAGACCGCGAAGATCGCCGACGCGGACCGGGCTGTCGGCGCGGCGTTGCGGCAGGCGATGATCGCGGCGGATATGAAGACGTTCCCGGTGGGCGGCGTCCTGCTGCACAACGCAACGGGCGCGGTGCTGCACGCCATCCCCAACCGGGTCATGGGAAGATTGCCCGACGGCAAGACCGCCACCCGCGATCCGACGGCGCACGGCGAGCGGCAGCTGGTCTCCTGGTATTACGAGAACAAGCGGCGGCTCGACCTGCCCGAACCGGGCGAGCTGACGGTGATCACCTCGCTCGATCCCTGCATCATGTGCGCCGGCGCTTTGCTGGCCGCCGGCTTTCATGTCGGCGTGGGCGCGTTCGACAGCTGGGTGGGCGTCAATTACCGACAGGATTGCCAGTTCCAAACCCTGCCGCCCACTCTGGCGGAGCGCGCCAGGAACCGGTTCGGCTATTACCAGGCGGGCGACAGCCGCGCCGATCCGCCGCTCTATGTGCGGCCCTATCAGGGCACGCCGACGCTTCCCTTCCACGACAGCCGGATCAGCCCCGAAACCTATATGGGCTGCGGCGCCCTCTTCACCGCCGGCCTCTCGGCGGTGAACGCAGCCAAGGGCAATGACGGCGGCCCGCCCGACACGCTGTCCGATCCCTATTACCTGCCGGAGAATTCGCGGATAAAGACGATCTACCGCGAGATCTATCCCGACGCTTTCACGCTGAAGGTTCCCGGCTGGCGGCAGACCCGCACGCCGGATCGGGCCGTGCTGCAAGCGCTCGACCGCGTGGGCGGTTCCAACGCCGTCGCCTTCATCGATCCGTTCGGCAATGTCGTGCTGTGCCTGGGCGAGGAGGACGGCATCGACACCGCCTTGCTGCGTGTCACCCGCGCCTATGCCGAACGCCGCTTCTCTCTGCGCGAACAGGACCGCGATTACCCGCCGGACCAATGGTCGACGCGCTATCTCACCCAGCCGGGCTATGGCGCCTTCGTCTATCGCGACGCGCCCGACCCACAGGATGCGCGCACCATCCTGTCGTTCGGCGCCTATGGCTCGACCATGGCCGGGCCGATCCCGGCAGGCTATGAGCGGAATTTCCTCTATTACCGCCTGCGCGGCGGCGTTAGTCAGGCCGATATCGACAAAACCATCGCCGCGCTGCCGCCCTTCTACACCCAGACGGTCAAGATGGAATTAGTCCACATATCCAGCTGACTAATCACCCATTTAAATCCACTATTTTTGTAGATGAATAGTTCCTATCCATCCCAGACAGGGTTGTTCTCCCCAACCCGTCCCGTCTTCGAGCCGTGCTTCCGTCCAGGAGCACGGCTTTTTTAGTCGGCATCACTTGGACAGAAGAGCGGTGATTTCCTTCTGGCGGGCCTTATCCAGCATAGAGTTCTGCTTCATCATCGCCAGCGGGGTCTCGCCATAGGAATTGCGCAGACTCTTGTCGGCGCCATGGTCGAGCAACAGGCGGATCGCCCCGAGATAGCCCCGATAGGCGGCCCAATGCAGAGCGGTCAGCTTCAATTCGTCCGTGGCGGCATTCACATCGGCGCCGCTGTCGAGCAGCAGTTTGACGGCCGCCAATTGGCCATCGGACTGCTCGACATTTCCGCCATGGCCCGCCGCGAGGATAAGCGGCGAATTTCCGTTGGTGTCGCGAAGATTGACCTGGGCGCCATGACTCAACAACCAGCGCATGGTCTCGATCTGCTGCGTGTCGTTGTAGCCGAGGATCTGCATCAGCAGGAAGGTGATGACCGTATCCCCGCTGTGATTGCGGGCATTCGGGTCGGCGCCATGCGCCACCAGGGTCTTGACGGTTTCGAGCTCGCCGGTCGAAGCGGCCTCGATCAGCTGCTCATTCCTGTCCGCGGCCGAGGCGGCGCTGAAGAATGCGATCAATCCCAGGACTGGAAACAGCCTGCTGGCCATCCGAAACATCATTTTCCCCCGCCATATCGAAGCGCCCGTATTGGTAGCACGAACAGGCGATAATCGCCGACAAGCTTTACGGCGACCGCAGGCTAGCGCTTTAAGTGAGCAATTCCGGTGCTCCGCATGAAAGCGTCACACCGATAGATGAGCAATCGAGACAGCTATAGATGGGCATAAGTCGCATATTTACAGCTTTAAATGAGCGCGTATTTGTTGAAATTCTATATTTATCAATAAGATGACATTAACATCTTACAAGATTTTTCGCCCGTTAAATAAGGCGCACCCCAGCTCAGACGGGAAGATCTCGGCCGTCAAGCCTATAAGTACAATGCAAGGAAAAGGCGGGATGAAATGACCCCCAGTGAATATGCGATCCTCAATACGTTATTTATCGGATTAGCCCTACTCCTATTCTTCATAGTCATGATACCTTACAGAGCGCTTCAACCAAAAGGATACGGGCTGCTGTTCTACGCCCTGTTGCTTACACTCTGCGCCTGCTTGACCTATGGACTCTATAATGACGAATTGCAGGTGCTCGCAGATTCGATTGCCTCTTCGTCGGTTACTGCGAAACTCGCAAGCAATTTACGCATCTTGGTATTCGTTGTGCCCGGGCTGATGTTGGGGGTGGCTGCGAACTTGATCACCGCCTACTTGCAAGCGCCGAAAATCAAGTGAGCCCCCCCCCTTCAAGTGAGGCCCCTAGCCATCGGTCACGTTCCGTTCTTCGGCAAGCCGGATAACTCTCGCAATCATGCATGGTCTTTGAGAAACGCGCTCAAATCGAGTATGCTAAGGCTATGCAAATCGCGCCGCTCATATCCAGGGCTACCGAAGTTGCGGCTCTAATAGCCGCGATGGCGCTTAGTTTGCGTGAGCTTACGCGCCTTCTATCCGCTTGGAACTCTTGCATGAATGTCGTGCATATTAAAAAAACCTAATTTTTGCACACATTTGCACAACCACAGACACTTTCCCTCCGCTGAAAAACTCTTTTTGGGCGCAATGATTTTGCACCTGGAGCCTCCCTGCTTCCCACGAAGCCAACAGCGCAATACTCCCGATTTAGGTGTATTTTAGTTTTAGCCACCCCGCAGGCATCTATCTGCGTCCCGATTGAAATACCCTCTATATCCCTTACCTTCCTGCCTTTAGGCACTTAAGCAGGGAATGCAGGCTCTCGATTTTGCAAACAACCCATGGTAGTTTTCGCCATGGGAGAAGGTGAGTGAATTCTAAAGAAAAAATAGGCCGAGTGCCGGCGGCACTGATGGTTGCTCCAGCTACTCGGGCGAATCAGTGCCACTAATCAACAAACTGGGGCTCGCCCTCATCGCTGACGTGATGGATTGGAGCACGGACGAAGCCACGCGTGAATATGCCTGGCTGCGACTGATGGCATCCGTGAAATATGATGGCTACTCCGATTTCCGTGCCGGAGTGCGGTTTCTCGAAAATCTAGCCACCTGGCTTCGGCAGTTCCAAAAGGAAGATCGCACCACCGCATACACCTTCGTAAAGGAGCGGATGAGCTATTCGGCAGCAGCAAGAGAGGTAGCTTTAGCGCCGCCCAATTCAGATCGCAGCTTGGTGCGAAGCTCCATTAGGAGTACGCCCAACATGTTGCGCCCTACACCGTTGACTTCACCCCACAACCGGTTGACCTCGTTGTCGACGGTTGCGGTCTCGACCAGGCGGGCCTCGCCGGTCGAAAGCAGTAATTCCTTCAGATCGCTATGCTGAGTAAATTTTGCGTAGAGTACGGCGCGCATGCGATCGAATTTGCTCGTCGACCATCCGGGCGCCACGTCCCAATAATAAAGACCGTGCGCTGCCATGGCCAGCAATGCTGGTGAGGGTGCTTCCATGAGCCACTTCTTCACGGCGGGCTTGCGGGCTTTACCGGCCTGATACGCGTGTTCGCTGGTCGCGAACGCCTCATCCTCGAACACGATCTCGCGGCGGTAGAGATTGCTGAAGGCGCCATAAGGCTTTTCGCTGGCCCGGTAGAAGCGGATCTCGTCGCCCATCGTCTGCTCCTTGCAAATTTGCAATATATAAATAATGCTAATTCGCATGAAGCCGACAAGCAAGCAGTTAGACGATCTGAAGGCCTCGATTGCGGCCGCGAAGGGAGAAAAAGGGCTCTCGAATGCGGAAATCGCGCGAATTTCAGACGTTCACCCCAGCCAGGTAGGGCGAATCTGCGAAGGCGGCTTCAGAACGTTCAGCTTCAATGTTGTGCGAATCTGCAAAGCGCTCGACGTCACCGTGCCGCACCTCGAGGCGAACCGCGGCAAGATGGACCCCGCGCTAGCGCAAGCTTACTCGAATGTGCGCAGACTCTGGGAGGAGACACCGGAAAGTGCGGCGGCGATCACACGAATCCTCAATTTGATCCTCGATCTGCAAAATCCGCGCAAGCGCAAGGACCGCACTCCCACTCCCCAAACAGGGGAACAGAAGGTCTAAGGACATACCCCCCCTAAATCTAAGCGATCGACCATAACCCACCTATAAAGGATCGGGCGGCAATAGATCCGTAGGGGAAACTCCAAGCGCTTGAGCCAACTCGTAGACCGTAACTACGGTCGGATTGCGGCGGCCATTTTCCAAGCTGCTCACATAGTGCTGCGCAAACCCTGGCCATCGCCACACGGGCGAACCATGAAGAGAAAGTCTCGTCTCGCAGAGGCCGCGGGCGGCCTAGCCAAAGCTGATCGGGCATACTAGCCCCGCCGGCAAGTTGAACGCAGCGGGCTTCTACCCGGAAAAGTACAACTTATAGTTAATATTTTTCCGATCCAGAGAAGAGCTGGGCTCTCTCGCTCAACAAAACGCTGAAGCTCGTTTGCTGTTGGAAGCGATGCCAATCCATTGATATTCAAATGGATGGACAAACACCTGTTCATCTATGGACGGAAATTGCTCATTTATAGCTGTGATTGCTCATCTATAGATGTTTCCGACAGCGACGGAATGGATCAGCTTGTCTGGAAGGCTGGCTGGGGCGCCAGGGATCGAACCTGGGAATGGCGGTACCAAAAACCGCTGCCTTACCGCTTGGCTACGCCCCATCAGGGAAGGTGCGGCACCATAAATTAACCGCCGCGCGGATGCAACCCGTCGCTTTGCCCCTGCAACAAAGCTGCAATCCACTGCAATACACTGACATCCGGCGGCAAAGCCCGCTTGGCATTCTTCCCCCTCGGCGACGGGCCCTATGGCCGTCGCCGCCGTTCGCTCAAAGGGGAACAAAATGCGCAATGAGGAAAGAAAGCTGAGCCGCGAGCTCGGCTGGATCGTCGGGCTCGGACTGCTCGGGGTGATCGCCGCCTATCTGATCGATCCCGGTCCGTGCGAAGAGGCGGAACAGGATCAGGCCGGATATTTTCTCGATCCGGCGATCAGGACAAGATAGGCGCCGGGGAAACCCACCAATCCGGATAGGCTTCGGCCAAAGCGTCGGCGGCCGCGTCGGCGGCTTCCTCGTCGGCATAGAGGCCGAAGCAGGTCGCGCCGCTGCCGGACATGCGGGCCAGCAGGCAATTCTCCGTCTCGCCGATAGCGTCGAGCATGGTCTTGACCGCCGGCTCCAGCATCATGGCCGGCTTGGCCAGGTCGTTGCGGCGGCCGACCAGAGCATCGGCCAGGGCACGCGCATCGACAGGAACCTCGGTCAGGGGCGCTGCCGGGGTGAAATCTCCGGCGCGGGCGCGGAACACCGCCGGGGTCGACAAGGCCAGGCGCGGATTGACCAGCACCAGCCAGGCGGCCGGCAATTGAATGGCGGGAACCAGGGTCTCGCCGATGCCCGACATCTGGGTCGGACGGCCGGCCAGACAGACCGGCAGATCGGCGCCCAGGCTGAGGCCGATCCCGGCCAGGGTTTCGTCGTCGAGCTCGGCATCCCACAGCGCCATCAATCCGCGCAGCGTGGCCGCCGCATCCGCCGAACCGCCGCCGATGCCCGAGGCGACCGGCAGGTTCTTTTCCAGCGTGATGGCGGCCTGGGCCGGACGGTTCAGCGCCTTGGCCAGCGCATGGGCGGCCTTCAGCACGATATTGTCGTCATCGGCGGCCAGGGCTTCCGCGCCCGGGCCCTCGATGGTCAGGCTCAGCGTCTCGGACGGGGAGAAGCGCAGCGTGTCGCCGGTGCCGGCGAACACCACCAGGCTGTCCAGCAGGTGATAGCCATCGGCGCGCTTGCCGGTGACATGCAGATAGAGATTGACCTTGGCGGGGGCGAAAAGTTCGACCGCGGCGCGGTCGAGGAGCGACGTCATGGGGTGTCCTTACCCTGTCTATTGCTTCAATTTGGCGTCGAGCTGAGCGCGCAGCTCGGGATCGGGATCGGAGAGCAGCGCGTGCTGCCACTGGAACCGCGCCTCCTCCTGCCGGCCGGCGCGCCACAGCGCGTCGCCCAGATGATCGTTGATGGTGGCGTCGCCCGGCACCAGGGTCACCGCCCGCTGCAGCATCTCGACCGCGCGGCCATATTGGCCGCTGCGATAGAAGGCCCAACCCAGGCTGTCGACGATGAAGCCATCGGACGGACGCATCAGCACCGCCCGCTCGATCATCTGCGTGGCGCGCGGCAGATTGGTGCCCTGTTCGACCCAGCTATAGCCGAGGTAATTCAGCACCTGCGGCTCGTTCGGCTGCAATTCGAGGGCATGCAGCAGGTCGGCCTCGGCGCGCGTCCATTGATTGGCGCGCTCCAGCGCGACGCCGCGGGCATAAAAGACCGGCCATTCGCCCGGCGTGCCCTGCAGCAGGGGCAGGGCACGGTCGTAAGCCTTGACCGCGTCGGTCCAGCGATGCTCGCGGCGATAGAGATCCCCCAGCGCCAGCAGCGCGTCGGCGGGATCGATCTTGCGGGAAATCAGGCCTTCGAGCTGGTGCGCCGCGCCATCGACGTCGCCCAGATCCTCGTCATTATGGGCGATACGCAGCTGCACCATGGCGTAGAGCGGCGAGCTCGGCGGCACATGCGCGTAAGCCTCGTTGCTGGCGCGGAACTGATTCAGCGAGGACAGCACGTCGCCGGCCATCAGGCGGGCCAGGTCGAAGTCCGGCTGGAGGTCGATGGCGAACTGGCTGAACAGCAGAGCGAGATCCGGCGCATTGCCCTGGCGCATGGTGCCGGCGGCGCCGAAAAAGGCCTCGGCCAGCCCATCGGACGGTCCGGCCACGGTCCTGCGCCCGCCGAACGTCACCTGCGGTAGATCGGGATGCTCCTGGTGCAGATTTTCCACCAATTGCCGCGCCTCTTCGGCCCGGCCGTTGCGGACCAGGAAATCGCCGATCACCTCGATGGTGCGCAAACTATGGCCGGACGGCGCGGTCAAGGTCGCACGGTAAGCCGCCTCGGCCGCGTCATTGCGGCCGGCCAGGTCATTGACCAGCCCGACATTGAAATCGCGCAGGACGCCGAGTCCGGCCTTGGGATCGAGCCCGGCCAGCGCCTCGAGCGCGCCATCGGTATCGCCCTGGCCCTGCTTGGCCCAGGCGCGCACCAGCGGCGTCAGGTAATTATTGAGACCGCGCGGGGGCAGATGCTCGACCGCCTCTTCGACGCCGTGCCAATCGCCCTGCTTGGCTTTGCGCTCGGCCAGCAGCAGGGCCGGAATGGTGGATTCCTCATCGAAGCTGCCGAGCCGCGCCGCCACCGCCTCGGCCTCGTCCAGCCGCCCTTCGAGGGCCAGCGCGATGGTAGCGCGCTGCAGCAGCTCGACATTTTCGGGGTCGTTGTTGAGGGCCCGCAGCAGATAGAGCGACGCCAGCGACAGATCGTGCCGGCTCTGCGCATCGCGGCCGGCCAGATAAGCTCCGGAGCTGCTCTCGCCGAAGGCCGGCGCCGCCGCGGCCGGCGGAACAATGGCCGGAGCCGCCGGCGGAGGGGCGTCGGGCATGGCACAGGCCGCCAGCAGCAGCGTCAGCCCCGCTGCCGTCGAGCGCAACATTATCCGGCGCGATGAACCGCGCAGGCTGAACTCCATGCTCTCACACCCCTTCGTGCGTCTTCTCTTACATATTGGGATAATTCGGCCCGCCGCCACCTTCGGGAACGACCCAATTGATATTTTGTGTCGGGTCCTTGATATCGCAGGTCTTGCAGTGCACGCAGTTCTGCGCGTTGATCTGCAGGCGCGGCGTTCCTTCCGTCACGATCTCATAAACACCGGCCGGGCAATAGCGCTGCTCGGGCGCGTCATAGACCGCCAGATTGACGTCGATCGGCACCGAGGCGTTCTTCAGCTGCAGATGGACCGGCTGGTTTTCCTCGTGATTGGTGTTCGAGATGAACACCGAGGACAGGCGGTCGAAGCTGATCTTGCCGTCCGGCTTGGGATAGGCGATCCGCTGGCTTTCCGCGGCCGGGCGCAGCGTTTCATTGTCCGGCTTGCCATGCTTCAGCGTGTAGGGAACCAGGAAACCGAGACCCAAGGATTCCAGCCACATCACCAGACCGCCATGCAGCGTGCCCAGCTTCATGCCCCATTTCAGGCCCGGCTTGACGTTGCGGACCTTGCGCAGATCCTCGTAAGCCCACGAGGCGCGGAAGGCGGCCGGATAGTCGGTCAGCTCGTCATGGCCTTCGCGGCCGGCGGACAGCGCCTTGGCGACGGCCTCGGCGGCCAGCATGCCGCTCTTCATCGCATTATGGATGCCCTTGATGCGCGGCACGTTGAGGAAACCGGCCTCGCAGCCGATCAGCGCGCCGCCCGGAAACACCAGCTTGGGGATCGATTGCAGACCGCCCTCATTGATGGCGCGGGCGCCATAGGCGATGCGCTTGCCGCCCTCGAAGGTGGCACGCACCGAGGGATGGGTCTTGAAGCGCTGGAATTCCTCGAAGGGCGACAGGAAGGGGTTCTTGTAATTGAGGTGCACGACGAAGCCGACCGCCACCTGATTGTCTTCCAGGTGATACAGAAAGGAACCGCCGCCGGTCTCGCTGTCCAGCGGCCAGCCCTGGCTGTGGATCACGGTGCCGGGCTTATGTTTGGCCGGGTCGATCTGCCACAGCTCCTTGATGCCGATGCCGTATTTCTGTGGTTCGACGCCCTCGCGCAGTTGGAAGCGCTCCATCAGGCTCTTGCCGAGCGAGCCGCGCACGCCTTCGGCGAACAGGGTGTATTTGGCATGCAGCTCCATGCCCGGCGTGTAATTGCCGGTATGCTCGCCATCGCGGCCCACGCCCATATCGCCGGTCGCCACGCCCTTGACGCTGCCATCCTCGTGATAGAGCACCTCGGCGGCGGCAAAGCCGGGATAGATCTCGACGCCAAGGGCCTCGGCCTGCTGAGCCAGCCAGCGGCAGACATTACCCAAGCTGACGATATACATGCCGTGGTTCGACAGCAGCGGCGGCATCAGCAATTGCGGCATTTCCGAATGGCCGGTCTCGGTCAGGGTCAGGAAATGGTCTTCCTTGACCGGGGTGTTGAGCGGCGCGCCCTTTTCCTTCCAGTCGGGAAACAGTTCGTTCAACGCCTTGGGGTCCATCACCGCGCCCGACAGGATGTGGGCGCCGATTTCCGAACCCTTCTCGATAACGCAAACCGAGATGTCTTTGCCGGTTTCGGCAGCCAGTTGACGTATACGGATGGCCGCAGACAGCCCGGATGGGCCGCCGCCGACCACGACGACATCAAACTCCATCGATTCGCGTTCCATTTCTTCCCCTTCCTTCCTCCGCCTCGCGGGTGCGGGATATTGGCCTTGCATTCCTTCCTATAGCATAGTCAGTTTCTAAGGCTAGACCACAACCTTGCGCCCCCTTTGGCGATGTAACCGATGCACACCTCACCCCTCTCTCCCGCCGACGCGCTCCGCTGGTACATCGCTGCCGGCGTCGATGAGGCCATCGGCGAGCAGCCGGTCGACCGCTATGCCCTGTCCGCCAAGCCGGCGGCCAAAGCTCACGCCGCGCAGGGAGGCGTGCCCGCCGCCCCACAGCAGCCGGAACCGGCCAGTTCGGCCCATCTGGCGATGGCCGCGACCAATCTGGCCGAGCTGAAGACGGCGATGGAGGCTTACGAGGGCTGCAATCTCAAGCGCACCTGCCAGCAGACCGTGTTCGCCGACGGCGATCCCTCGGCGCGGCTGATGATCGTCGGCGAAGCGCCCGGCGCCGACGAGGACCGTCTCGGCCTGCCCTTCGTCGGCGCCAGCGGCAAGCTGCTCGACCGCATGCTGGCGTCGATCGGGCTGGACCGGACCCAGGCCTATATAACGAACGTCGTGCCCTGGCGCCCGCCGGGCAACCGCAAGCCGGAGCCGGCCGAGGTCGAGCTGTGCCTGCCCTTCATCACCCGCCATATCGAGCTGGTCGATCCGGCCGTCCTGCTGCTGCTGGGCGGCGCCTCGGTGTCGGCGCTGCTGGCGCGCACCGACAGCATCACCCGTCTGCGCGGCGGCTTCATCGATTATTCCTCGCCGCGCCTGTCGCGGCCGATCCCGGCCATGCCGACCTTCCACCCCGCTTACCTGCTGCGGACTCCCCTCGCCAAACGCGACGTCTGGCGCGATCTGCTGCTCGTGCGGCAGAAGCTCGATTCGGCTCCCTGATCCTGACGTTTGTCACAAAACTTGAATCTTTCGCCCGATCGATTTATAAACCTGAAGACAAACATCGGAAAAACCGATCACCTGGCTTCTTTTGAGTATCTTGGGGGAGAGGAAAGACGATGCTGCAAGGCAGGCTTAAGCCCGCCCTGACGGTTGTCGCCGTTCTTTTGGGCGTCCTTCAGTCAGCACCAGCGTCGGCCGACATGGCCGCCACCGAGCTCGCCGCCATCGGCAGCGCGGCCGGCAGGGCTGCGCGCCCCGCGTCGCTGCCCGCGATCCTGTCCGACGCCGACCTCGCGACCTATCGCCAGGCGCTCGATCACCAGAAGCAGGGCCAGTGGTCCGCCGCCGACCGCGACATCTCCCATCTCGAAAATCCGATCCTGGTCGGCCACCTCCTGGCCCAGCGCTATCTGACGCCGGGCTATCATGCTTCGGGCGAGGAGCTGGCCGGCTGGATGGCGCAATATGCCGACCTGCCCCAGGCGCAGCAGATCTATGCCATGGCCAAGACCCGTCTCGGCAACCGCAGCACCGCGCTGAAGCCGCCGTCCCGCCCGACCGCGGCCTCGGCCCCCTCGCTGCCCTCCTATCTCGACGAGCTGGGCCAGTGGGACGAAGGCCTGGTCGAGCCGCCGCATGGGATGGCCGCCGCCGACCGCCGCAAATGGCAGGTCCTGCGCGACCGCGTGCGCTGGTCCATCCATCACGACCGCCAGGACCAGGCCGCCGCGATGATCGACAGCGACGACGCCAAGCGCCTGCTGTCGGCCATCGACATCGATCACCTCAAAACCAATCTGGCGATGTCCTATTTCGCCAACGGCCAGGTCGAACAGGCCCGCCGCATCGCCGAGGAAGCCTGCGACCGCTCGGGTGACAAGCTGGCCGAAGCCCATTGGGTGGCCGGCCTGGCCGAATGGCGCGCCGGCGACCGCGCCGCCTCGGCTCATCATTTCGAAGTGGTGGCCAACGCGCCCGGCAAGTCGAGCTGGACCGTCGCCGCCGGCGCCTTCTGGGCGGCGCGCGCCAATCTCGCCGCGCACAAGCCCGAGGTGGTCAATCACTGGCTGCAGCAGGCCGCCTCCTATCCGCGCACCTTCTACGGCCTGCTGGCCCGCCGCTCGCTCGGCCAGGACATCGAATATTCCTGGGAATCGCACCCCTTCACCGAGGCCGACGCCGAAGTGCTGCGCAAGGTGCCGGCGGCCCAGCGCGCTTTGGCGCTGATCCAGCTCGGCGACCGCGAAACCGCCGAGGACGAGTTGCACCAGATCCTGCCCTCCGCCGGCCCGGCCCTGGCCCGTTCGCTGCTGGCCGTCGCCAATGACGGCAACCTGCCCGGCCTCGCCGTACAGGCCAGCGGCGTGCTGGCCGAGCGCGACGGCAAGCTGCGCGACACCGGCGATTATCCGCTGCCCGATTGGAAGCCGCATTCCGGCTGGTCGATCGACCGCGCTTTGATGCTGGCCATCGCCAAGCAGGAGAGCGGTTTCAACCCGCATGCCCGCAACCCGTCGGGCGCGCTCGGCCTGATGCAGCTGATGCCCGCGACGGTGCGTACCCTGGGTCCGGCCGGCCGTCTGACCGATCCGCAGGTCAATCTCGATCTCGGCCAGAAATATGTGCGCCGCCTGCTCGATGCCGATGGCGTGAAGGGCAACATGCTGGCCCTGGCCGCCGCCTATAATGTCGGCCCCGGCACCGTGTCGCGCTGGATGCAGGCGATCAAGCCGGGCGACGACGCCCTGCTGTTCCTGGAAAGCATGCCTTTCCGCGAAACCCGCTCGCTGGTCGAGCATGTGATGACCAATTTCTGGGCTTATCGCAATCGGTTCGGTCAATCCTCCCCTTCGCTCGACGCAGTCGCCGCCGGCCGCTGGCCGATGTATGATGCGCCCGAATCGAAAGCCCGGATGACCCCTGATGCCAAAAATTGACGACCGTTTTCCTTTTCTGCCCGTCAACATCGCCGTTCTGACCGTTTCCGATACCCGCACCGCCGAGAACGACACGTCGGGCGACACGCTGGCGCAACGCATCGTGGAAGCCGGCCACAAGGTGGCCGCCCGCACCATTCTCCCCGACGACAAGGACAAGCTGGTCGCCCAGCTCAATGCCTGGATCGACAATCCGGAAATCGACGTGGTGATCTCGACCGGCGGCACCGGCGTTACCGGCCGTGACGTCACGCCGGAAGCGTTCCACGCGGTCTATGACAAGGAAATCGTCGGCTTCGGCGAACTGTTCCGCCAACTCTCCTACGCCAAGATCGGCACCTCGACGATCCAGAGCCGCGCCACCGCCGGCGTCGCCCGCGGCACCTATCTGTTCGCCCTGCCCGGCTCGACCTCGGCCTGCCGCGAAGCCTGGGACGACATCATCGTCTGGCAGCTCGACAGCCGCCACAAGCCTTGCAATCTGGTCGAGTTGATGCCGCGTTTGATGGAACACGTCAAATCGACGGAATGATTTTCCTTAAAATCATTCCGCGCTGCGACTGCAGCGCCGCGAAGCGAAGCCCAGGGCGCCTTGGCGCCCGCCCGGCGTTTGAGGGGCTAACAGAGTCTCATTGACTCTGTTCCTTGTTTGTTCTCATTATAGGGCATGCAAAAGCCTGCCCTACAGCCTCGGGGCGCCCTGACCAATCCGGAGGGGCGCTTCGAAACCTATACCACCCGCACCGAGGATGATGGCTGGTGGCGCGAGGAGGATTTGCCTCCGCTGCGCACCACGGTGAGCGAGGATTCCACGCGGACCATCATCGCCCGCAACGACTCCCCCGATATCGGCTTCGACCGGTCGATCAATCCCTATCGCGGCTGCGAGCATGGCTGCATCTATTGCTATGCGCGGCCCAGCCACAATTTCCTCGGCCTGTCCGCCGGCGCCGATTTCGAGACCAAGCTGTTCGCCAAGCCCCAAGCCGGCAAGCTGCTCGAAGCGGAATTGCGTCGAAAGGGCTATGCGCCGGCGCCGATCGGCCTGGGCACCAACACCGATCCCTACCAGCCGGTCGAGCGCAAGCTGGGCATCATGCGCCAGATCCTCGAGGTGCTGTCGGCCTTCAACCATCCGCTGACCATCGTCACCAAATCGGCGCTGATCCTGCGCGATCTCGACATATTGGCGCCGATGGCGGCCAAGGGGCTGGTCAATGTCGGCATCTCGGTGACCACGCTGGATTCCGACCTGGCCCGCCGGCTGGAGCCGCGCGCCAGCGTGCCGGCCAAGCGCCTGGCCGCGATCGAGGCCCTGGCCGATGCCCGCATTCCGGTGCGGGTGATGGTATCGCCGCTGATTCCGGCCTTGACCGATCACGAGCTGGAATCGATTCTGTCGGCCGCGGCGGAAAGGGGCGCGACCAAGGCGTCCTGGATACTTCTGCGCCTGCCCTACGACATCAAGGACCTGTTCGAGCAATGGCTGGAGCATCACCGACCGGAGCGCGCCGCGCATATCCTCAGCCTGATCAGGCAGGCGCGCGGCGGCAAGCTCAACGATCCGGAATTCGGCAAGCGCTTCCGCGGCGAAGGGCCCTATGTCGAGATGATCGGCAAGCGCTTCGCCGTGGCCTGCAAGAAGCTCGGCCTCAATCAGGCGCGGTACGGGTTCGACATGACGCCGTTGCGCATCGATCTGTTCAAGCCGCCCCCGAAAGCCGGCGATCAGCTGGGGCTGTTTGATGGCGGGGCGTCCTGACTTCTCCTTCGAAAAGGCGCTGACCGGCATCGTCTGCGGCGTCGACGAGGTCGGCCGCGGTCCACTGGCCGGGCCGGTGGTGGCCAGCGCCGTGGTCCTGCCGCGCCGGCTGCCCAAGACGCTGAAGGATCATCTCAACGATTCCAAGAAAGTCGCGGCGAAACGGCGCGAGGAATTGTTCGGCATCATCCTCGATTGCGCCGAGGTCGGCATCGGCCGCGCCGACGTGGCCGAGATCGACAGCGTCAACATCCTGCAGGCGACCTTCCTGGCCATGTCCCGCGCCCTGGACGGCGTGCGGGCCGATCACGCCTTGGTCGACGGCAACCGTCCGCCGCCGCTGTCCTGCCCGGTCACCTGCATCGTCGAGGGCGACAGCAAATCCTTCTCGATCGCCGCCGCCTCGATCGTCGCCAAGGTCACCCGCGACCGCGAGATGGAGCAATTGGCCCTGGCCCATCCCGGTTATGGCTGGGAACGCAATGCCGGCTATGGCACGGCCGAGCATCTGGCCGCCCTGCGCAGCCTCGGCGTCACGCCGCACCATCGGCGTTCTTTCGCGCCGGTTACCAAGCTTCTTGTCGAAGAGCGGCCTCCCTTCGTCGAAACCTGATCGGGCGCAGCAACATCCTCATGGGAAAAGCAATCTCATGAGTTCACGCATTGCCTACATGCTCGATATCAACGGCCGGCGCCGCATCGTCGACGTCGAAGGCACCACCCCCCTGCTGTGGGTGATGACCGAGGAACCCGGCCTGTCCTGCATGCCCTTCGCCTGTTCCGCCGGCCTGTGCGGCGCCTGCACCATCGAGGTCGACGGCGTGACGGTGCGGGCCTGCAGCTTTCCGGTCGAGGAGGCGGTGGGCCGCCGCATCGTCAGCCCCGGCGGGTTGAATGAGACCTATCGTGTCGACGGACAGGGGTGAGTCCGCTCACGCGGATCGCACACTGTCACCTTGCCCATGAAGGCCAGCCATTCGTCGCTGGTCTGGGCCGGCAGCGGGATCTTGTCCTTGGGATAGGCCGGGCCGCTCCACAGACGTGAAATGACATAGGTGCGGTCCTTGCCCAGCACCACTTTCAGCAATCCGATCTCGCCGCGCCCGGCGCGCTTGGTCTTTGGACAGGCGACGGCGCGCAAGCCGGCGTCATAGCCGTTCTCGACAGCCAGCTGGGCCGAGCCGGCGCCGACATCCTCGCAATCCTCCTGCACCGCCTTGATCAGGCTGTTCAGCACGGTCTGCACATCGCCGAGCGGCTTGCCCTGGATCAGTTCGACTTTCAGCTTGTCGGTCCAGTTCTGCACCGTCTGACCGTTCGGGGCCAGTTCGGTCACCTCGGTGGTGTTCTTCACGTCATGCGAGACGACACCCCAACCGGTCGGCGGCATCAGGAACAATTGCTCTCCGCCCTGTTGCTGCGCCTGGGCGGAAACCGCGGCCAGCAGCAGAAGTCCCGTCGCGATCAGCTTGCGCATGGTCATTTCCATCCCGTCATGGCGTGGCGGACAATCTTCTTCATCACGGTGGGCAGAGCCTGGCCGCCGAAGTCGGACGGCAGCACCCAAAGACCGGTCGGACGGCGGTCGCGCGTCCGGCCCACCGCCACCGCGATCTGCAGGTGGAAGTGGGTGAAAGTGTGCGAGACCAGATCGGGCAGCAGCCGCCAATCGGCCGAAGCCGGCACGAACGGCTTGGCTTCGGCGAAGCTCCAGGGCTCGCCGCGCCATTCGGTCGAGGGAATTTCCATCATGCCGCCCAGCAGCCCCTTTTCCGGGCGGCGGCGCAACAGGACGGCGCCATCGTCATTGACGGTCCAGAACGCCACCGCATGACGCACCGGTCGCTCGGCCTTGGGCATTTTGCGCGGCAGGGTCTCGGCTATGCCGAGAGACTGCGCCCGGCACTGCGGCCGCCAGGGACAGAGTCCGCAAGCGGGCTTGCGCGGACTGCACAGACTGGCGCCGAGATCCATCATCGCCTGGGCGAAATCGCCGGGCCGCTTGTGCGGCGTGATCTGCGCCACCATCGCCTTCAGGGCCGGCTTGGCGGCGGGCAGCGGTTCCTCATGGGCGAACAGCCGCGAAACCACCCGCTCGATATTGCCGTCCATCACCGCCGCCGGCCGGTCGAAGGCGATCGCCGCCACCGCCGCGGCGGTATAGGCGCCGATGCCCGGCAGATCGAGCAAGCCTTCCTCGGTATCGGGAAAGACGCCGTCATGCCGCTCGACCACCGCTTTCGCGCATTTGTGCAGATTGCGGGCGCGGGCGTAGTAGCCGAGACCCGCCCAGGCGACCAGAACCTCGTCCAGCTCGGCGGCGGCGAGATCGCGCACACTCGGCCATTTGCCGAGGAATTTCGCGAAATAGGGCCCGACCGTCGCCACGGTGGTCTGCTGCAGCATCACCTCGGACAGCCAGACATGATAGGGATCGGGACGCTGGCCGCCTTTCTTGCGCCAGGGAAGATCGCGGGAATGGCGGTCGTACCAGGCCAATAATTGCTCGGCCAGCGGAGCGGTAGAACTATCGAACATTCGGTCACTCTAGCATAAGATTGGCATATGCAAGACCGCACCCTGCCCGGCCCGAAAGCCATCGCCGAATTCAGCCGCAAGCTGGCCAAGGACCATCTTGGCAAGCGCGGTTTCGCCGAGGCGTCGCTGATCACCAACTGGGCCGAGATCGTCGGCGCCGCCCAGGCGCTCGGCAGCATGCCGCTGAAGATCGCCTTCCCGCGCGAGGAGCGCAGCGGCGGCGTGCTGCATGTGCGGGTCTCGACCGGCGGCCTGGCCACCGAATTCCAATATCGCAAGGAACTGATCGTCGCCCGGGTCAACAGCCATTTCGGCTATGGCGCGGTGGCCGATCTGCGCATCACCCAGGGCCACGTCACCCCGCGCCCCCCCAAGCCCGCGCCCAAGCCCACCCCCGTCCTAGCGCCCGATGACGAGCGAAGCCTGCAGGACTGCCTGGCGGTGGTCGAGGACGAGGAGATCCGCGAAGCGCTCGCCCGGCTCGGGCGACGGCTTGCGGCCCGGCGCTGAGCCGGCCTAATATCCATCCCTTATTTTTTCTGGAGGTTGTGTCGTGCGGAAGTTCCTGTCGTCGCTGGCCGTTGCCGCCCTGATGCTGTCGGGGGGCACCGCTTTCGCCGCCACCGATAAGTCCTGGGGCATCGACGAAGTGCTGGGCAAGGCAAACGCCCCCATCACCGTCATTGAATATTCGTCGCTGACCTGCCCGCATTGCGCCAAGTTCCACTCCGACACCTTGCCCCAGGTGAAGAAAGACTGGATCGATACCGGCAAGGTCAAATACATCGTCCGCGACTTCCCGCTGGACGGCCTGGCCCAGGCGGCGGCAATGATCTCGCATTGCTCGGGCGACCGCTATTTCGCCTTCGTCGACACCTTCTTCCACAGCCAGGCCAACTGGGAGCACGCCGCCAACCCGGTCGACGCGCTGAAGGGCATCGCCCGCCTGGGCGGCATGCCGGCCGACGAGGTCGACAAGTGCCTGCAGGACCGTCAGCTGCTCAACGAGATCGAGGCCCGCAAGGAAGATGGCGAAAAGGTCTATTCGATCGATTCGACCCCGACCTTCGTGATCAACGGCAAAGCGGTCTCCGGCGACAAGCCCTATGAGGAATTCGCCAAGCTTCTGAAGGACGCTCACTAAGCTTTGATCCACTTCAGGCTGCTCCGTCTTTCCGGGTTCAAGTCCTTCGTCGACCAGACGGAGATGGCGATCGAACCCGGAATGACGGGGATCGTCGGCCCCAATGGCTGCGGCAAATCCAACCTGGTCGAAGGACTGCGTTGGGTGATGGGGGAAACCTCGGCCCGCCAGATGCGCGGCGGCGAGATGGACGACGTCATTTTCGGTGGCACCGCCAGCCGGCCCGCACGCAATCTGTGCGAGGTCTCGCTGATGCTCGACAATGGCTCGCGTCAGGCTCCCTCGCAATTCAACGACCATGACGAGCTGGAAGTCATGCGCCGCATCGACCGCGGCCAGGGCTCTCTCTACAAGGTCAACGGCAAGGAGACGCGCGCCAAGGACGTGCAGATCCTGTTCGCCGACGCTGCGACCGGCGCGCGCTCGACCGCCATCGTCAGCCAGGGCCGCATCGGCGCGCTGATCTCGGCCAAGCCGGCCGACCGCCGCACCCTGCTGGAGGAAGCCGCCGGCATCGGCGGCCTGCATTCCCGCCGCCACGAAGCCGAGCTGCGGCTGAAGGCGGCCGAAGCCAATCTTGCCCGCCTGGAAGACGTGCTGGGCGCCCTGGACGGCCAGTTGCAGGGTTTGCGCCGCCAGGCTCGCCAGGCGGCCAAATACCGGTCTTTGTCCGAGCAGATCCGCCACACCGAGGCGCAATTGCTGGCGGTGTCGTGGATGCTGGCCCACCGCGCCATTCGCGAAGCCCAGGATTCCTCCGACCAGATCGAACGCCAGGTCGCCACCCTGACCGGCCTCGCCGCCGAAGCCGCGGCCCGCCAGGTCGAAACCGCAGCCCGGCTGCCGGGCCTGCGTGACGCGGAAAGCCAGGCCGCCGCGCAATTGCACCGCCTGACCGTCGCCCGCGAACAACTCGATTCCGAGGAAAGCCGCCTGGCCACCGCCCGCCAGGACATGGCCCTGCGCGTCGAGCAGGCCAATGCCGATCAGGCCCGCGAAGCCGCCCGGTCCGAGGATGCCCGCGCCGCCCTGGCCCGCCTGGAGGAGGAAGCCGAACAGCTGGCCTCGGCCGGTGAAGAGGAACCGGCGCAGGAAGAGGAAGCCCAGGCCCGCGTCGATCAGGAAACCGAAAAGGCCCAAGCGGCGGAAGCCGAGCTCGGCCGCCTGATGGAAGAGGTCGCCGCCGCCGATGCCGAGCGCGCCGCCGCCATCCGCGCCTTCGCCGAGGCCGAGAGCCGCCGCGAAAAGCTGCTAGCGCGCCGGGAAGACATGGAGATGCAGGTCGCCCGCGCCGAGGAGGAGCTGGTCGATCAGTCCGAGCTGACCGGCGCCGAGATGGATCTCGAAGAAGCGGCCGAATATCTGGAAAGCTGCCGCGAAGCGGTGGAAAGCGCCGAGCATCGCCGCGCCGCCGCGCAGAATTCCCGTGAACGGGCGCGCGACCAGCAGCAGACCCTGTCCGCCGCCCGCGCCCGTCTGGCCGCCGAGGCCGACGCGCTGCGCCATCTGATGAAGGAAGCGGCCGGCAGCGCCGAAAATCCGGTGCTCGATCAGGTCACCGCAGCGTCCGGCTATGAAGCGGCGCTGGGCGCGGCGCTGGGCGACGATCTGTCCGCTCCGGTCGAGGCGCCGGAAGCGCCGTTCCGCTGGGACCGTCTGCCGCCGCTGGAAAATCCGCCCGCTTTGCCCGACGGCGTCGAGCCGCTGTCGCGCTTCGTCACCGCCCCCGCCGCTCTGGCCCGCCGCCTGTCGCAGATCGGCGTGGTCGAGGATGGCGAGCCCTTGCGCGCCGACCTGCGCCCCGGCCAGCGCCTGGTCAATCGCGACGGCGCGGTGTGGCGCTGGGACGGATTCGCCATCCGCGCCGGCGCGCCGAATGCCGCCGCCTTGCGCCTGCGCCAACGCAACCGCCTGCGGGAGCTGGAGGCCCAGCTCGACGATGCCGAGATCGGTCTCGAACAGGCGGCCGAACAGGTAGAACTCGCCACCGCCCAGGTCGAGAAGGAAACCGCCGCCGAGCGCCAGGCGCGCGATCAGGGCAAGGCTGCCGAAGCCGAACTGGCCAAGATCCGCGACGAGCACGCCAAATTGGCCCAGCGCGCCGCCATCGCCGACCAGAAGCGGGCCGCTCTGGTCGAACAGGCCAAGGCGCTGACCGCCGACATCGAGGAAGCCGGCGCCACATTGGAGTCGGCCCGGGCCCGCTCCGCCGCGTTCGACGCCGATGACGGCCGCCGCGAATCGCTGAACCAGGCGCGCGCCGCCCTGGCCGAACAGCGCCTGGTGCTGGTCGAGGCGCAAAGCGCGCTGGACCGTTTGCGCCGCGAATCCGGCGACCGCCGCCGCCGTCTGGAACTGATCACCCGTGAGCGCGACTCCTGGACCGAGCGCATGGCCAATGCCGAGCGCCACCGCCAGGAATTGGAGGAACGCCGCCAGGCCGCTCTGGAAGAGCTGGAACGCCTGACCGCCCTGCCCCTGGAGATCGCCGAGAAGCGCCAGGAGCTGATGGATCAGCTGGCCGCCGCCGAAGAATCCCGCCGCCTCGCCGCCGCCACCCTGGCCGATGGCGAGCAGGCGCTGGCCGCCGCCGACCGCATCGTCAAGGAAGCCGAGCAGAGCCTGGCCCAGGCACGCGAGGAACGGGTGCGCCGCCAGGCCGCCGTCGCGGCAGCCGCTCAGGCTGGGCAGGGCTTGGCCGAGCGCATCCGCGAGCGCTTGCAGATTTCGCCCGAACAGCTGGCCGAGGAGGTCGGCGAGGTCGATCCGGGCCAGGCCGAGACGCTGCAGCGCCAGTTCGACAAGCTGAGCGCGGAACGCGAGGCGCTGGGCCCGGTCAATCTGCGCGCCGAGGAAGAGGTCGCCGAGCTGGAAGCGCAGATGGAGGTGCTGAAGACCGAACGCGACGATCTGGTCGCCGCCATCGCCAAGCTTCGCCAGGCCATCGCCGAGATCAACCGCGAGGGACGGCAACGTCTGCTCGCGTCGTTCGAGGCCGTCGACCAGCATTTCCGCGAATTGTTCGTGCGCCTGTTCGGCGGCGGACGCGCCCATCTAACCCTGACCGAAAGCAACGACCCGCTGCAGGCCGGCCTGGAAATCATGGCCAGCCCGCCCGGCAAGCGCCTGCAGATCCTGTCGCTGCTATCGGGCGGCGAACAGGCGCTGACCGCCCTCTCGCTGCTGTTCGCCGTGTTCATGACCAACCCGGCGCCGATCTGCGTGCTCGACGAAGTCGACGCGCCGCTCGACGACGCCAATGTCGACCGCTTCTGCAGCCTGGTCGCCGAAATCGCCGAAGCCTCGAAGACCCGCTTCCTGGTCGTCACCCATCACCGCATGACCATGGCCCGCATGGACCGCCTCTACGGCGTCACCATGGCCGAACGCGGCGTCTCCACCCTGGTATCGGTGGATTTGAAGACGGCGGAGAAGCTCCGGGACGCTTAACTACAGGGGGTGAGATGTCTTTCCAGCCGCGCTTGAGCCTTTCGTTGCTGTTCCTCGTCGCTCTGCCGGCCTTGGCGCACCCCCCTCAACCCGCTCCGCCCGACCCGGAGGAGCAGGAAGTCGCCCGTCTGATCAATGAGGGCGCCAATCTCGCCCGGACCGGTCATGCGGCCGACGCCCTGACCCAGGACCTCGACCCGGCGGTGGCGAAAGCCGACGCGAAGATCGCGGCGCAACACCGCACGGTCTATGCGGCAAGAACACCGACGGAAGTGCTTTTCTATATGGCGAAGGCCGCCACCGAGAAGCAGGAGGCCGTGGCGCTGCCTGCAACCTGGAGCATGGCCTATTTCTTCAAGGGCTATCTGCTGAACGATCTGGGGCGCCCCGCCGAGGCGCGCGCCTTCATCCGGCGGGCCTTGGACATGTCGCCGATGAACGCCCAGTATCTGGACGAGATGGGCAATCTCGAAATCAAGGACAAGAACTGGGACGCCGCGCTCGCCCTGTTCATCAAGGGCGAGGAAGCCGCCAATTCCGTTTCACCGGACGTGGTGAAAAATAGCGATCTGGGCCGGTCGCTGCGCGGCGAGGGATTTGTCTATGTCGAGCAGCATAAGCTCGATCAGGCGGAAGCCGCCTATCGCCGGGCACTGTCCATCGATCCGAACGATCAGCGCTCCGCTAAGGAACTGAAGTTCGTCATATCCCTGAAGGGGCAGCCGGCACCGCCAGTCGCGACCATCCCTCCGGGTGGCGATCCTCGGATCAAAGCCATCTTCCTGTTCGGCCGGGCCAACTTTTTCCACGCCGCCGTCGCCGCGCGCAACTGCGCGGCGCTCGACCCGGCGAAGGTTTTCGCCATCAATCAGCGGTTCGACGCCGCGCGTGCCCGCCTGGCCGCCAAATATGGCGACACGGCTCTCCCGTCCAGCCAGATGGACGTCAAAAACGAACCTTGCGATCCGATGACCTTGGAGTCCTATTCGAACCACGTCGCCGAGGTCGAAGCCGCGCTGGCCGCCAATTAGGTCAAGCCTCCCGCACCTCGTCCAAGAACCCGGCCACGTCGGCCTTCAGACGCTCGGCCTGTTCGGTCATCGTGGCGGCGGCGCGGCTGAGGTCGTCGGCGACGGAGCGGGATTGTTCCACCGCGGCGCGGACATCCTCGATGCTGGCGCTGATTTCGTGAGTCGAGGCGGCGACTTCGTTGACATTGCGGGCGATCTCGCCGGTGGCGGCGCCCTGTTCCTCGACCGCCGAGGCGATGCCGGTGGTGATGCCGCCCATGGTGTCGATCACGTCGGAAATGCCCTGCACGCCGCGCACCGCCGTGTCGGTCATGCCCTGGATTTCCGCGATCTGGCGGGAAATTTCCTCGGTCGCTTTGGCGGTCTGGCTGGCCAGGGTCTTGACCTCGCCCGCCACCACCGCGAAGCCCTTGCCCGCCTCGCCGGCCCGCGCCGCTTCGATGGTGGCGTTGAGGGCGAGAAGGTTGGTCTGGCTGGCGATGTCGGAGATCAGGGTGACGATCTCGCCGATGCGGGCGCCGGCCCGGGCCAGTTCGCCGATCGCCTGGCCGGTTTCGCGCGCCTTGGCGACCGCCTGATCGGAGATCTCCGTCGATTGCGCCATCTGGCGGCTGATCTCGGAGATCGAGCTGGACAGCTGCTCGGCCGCGGCGGCCACCGTGTTGATGCCGGAGGACGCATCGCGCGCCGCATTGGCGACCGTCGCCGCCTGCACGCTGGAGCGGGCCGCCATGTCGGTCATCGCCGCCGAGGTCGAGACCAGATGGCCCGCAGCCGCCTCCATGCCGTCCAGCCCGGCCGCGGCCTGGCCGTCGAAACGGCGGCAGGAGCGGTCGAGGGCGGCGGCGCGATCCAGTTCGGCCTGGCGCGCGGCGGCGGCTTCACGCTCGGTCTCGCGGGCGGTGCGGGCCTTGTCGCGCAGCACGGTCAGCGCCGCGGCCATCGCGCCGATCTCGTCGCGCACGCGGGGTGCCGCGATCGACACGTCGAGATCGCCGTCGGCGAGACGGGTGACCGTACCGGTCAGCTCTTCGAGCGGACGGGTGACGCGGCGGCGCAGCACCAGCGCGACCAGAATTGTGATGCCGCCGACCACCACCAGCACCAGCAGGCACACACCCAGATGCCAGCGCGCCTGGGCCAACGCATCGTTATTCAGGCGGCGGGCGGCTTCGATAGCGCGGTCGCGCATGACCAGCGCATTGTTCAGCATCGGCGTCGTCCAGGCCCGCCAGGTCGCATTGTCGATCGGCGACGGCATGCCGCTGCGGGCGGCTTCGAGCACCGCCTGATAGCGCGGCTCGCCTTCGGCCATGAAACTGCGTTCGACCGAGGCCAGCGCCTCGGACAGATCGGGCGGGCTGCCGAGATTGGCCACGGCCTGGGTCTGCATCCGCCACAGGGTGGCGACCTGGCCGGTCATCTCGGTGGCCGAGGCCAGGCGTTTGGGGTCGAGCTGCTGGCCGAACACGAACAGGCTGAGAGTGGCCGACCGCACCCCGGCGACCGCGCGCAGCTCCTGTGCCAGTCCGGCGATCTCGAGCGGAACGGTCAGGGTGCCGTCGGCGACCGCGGTCTGGCGGAAGGCATGGTCGCCCGCCAGTTTCACCTGGGTTCCGGCGGAATTGATCGCGTCCTGCATGCGGGCCGCGCCGTCGGCGGAACGGTTCGCTTTGGTCAGCTGAAGAGCGCTGGCGGCGGCAGTGCGCATGTCGGACAGTTGCGCATCCGCTTTGGCGAGCGGCGCGCTATCGAGACCGGCGGCAGCCATCGAAGCCTTGGCGGCGGCCATGGCCGACGCGGTCGCCTGCTTCGCCTTGTCCACCGGCGAGCCCGCACTGAGATCGGCGGGCGCATCGAGGCTGAAGGCCGAGTTCCAGGCGCTCCGCTCGGAAGCCAGCAGGGCACCCAGGTTCAACGTGTCGTCATAGGCGGCCAGCCCGTGACCCGCTTCGATCTCCGCCGTCAATTGGCGGGCAGCGAACAGCGCTGTGACGCCGGCCAGCAGAATGGCGAGCAGCGCCAAGGCGCCGAGACCGGACAATATGGTTTTGCTGATGCTCATATGAACGCACTTCCATAGAACTGGCCGAGCGGACAACAGAGTACGCGCCGGCCTCCGGCGCAAAGGAAACTTCCCTTACAATCGTCACACCGCGACGGCGATCGCCGTGCTTCTGCTCCACGGATTGCGATAGAGCCCCTGCAGCACGAGCGCCGCGGCGCCGCGCGCGAGCACTTCGTCGGACCAGTCGTGGAAGACGATCTCGCACTTGCCGCGCAGCGCCTTGACCGAATAGGCCTCGACCGTCTGGCGGACGGCGGGAGCGATCAGGTCGGCGGTGCGCACGCCGCCGCCGGTGATGATCACTTTGCCGGGATCGATCACGTTGATCAGGTTGGCGATGCCCAGGCCCAGCGTTTCGCCGGCATCGCGGAAAATCTTCAGCAGGCGGGCATCGCCGGCGCGGGCGCGCTTGGCGACTTCGTGGGCGGTGCGCTCGATCGACACTTCGTCGGTGGTCGGCGGCAGGTCGATCACCTTGCGCGCCTCGCGCACGATGGCGTAATAGCCGGCATAGGCCTCCAGGCAGCCATGCTGGCCGCAGCGGCACAGCGGCCCGTTCAGATCCATCTTCATATGACCGAACTCGGCGGCCATGCCGTGCTGGCCCGAGAACAGGTCGCCATGGATGAACAACCCCATGCCGATGCCGCCCTCGATGGTGACCAGGATGAAATTGTCGGTGTCCTGGCCGTGACCGAACCATCGTTCGGCAAGAGCGGCCATGTTGGCGTCGTTCTCGATCACCACCGGGGTGCCCATCTGCTTTTGCAGCATTTCGGCGAAACCGATCGGCTCGGCGCCCAGCGCCGGGCTCCAATGCGAGATGCCGTGCGCCGCGTCGATGAAGCCGGGGATGCCGACGCCGACCCCGGCGATCTGCGACAGATTGAGGTTGGCCTGGTCGACCGCCGCTTTGATGCCGTCTTCCAGCATATAGGCCACCGTCTCGGCCGGATGGCGGGTGGTGCGGATCGGGATATTGACCGAGGCCAACGGATCGGCGCGCAGATTGGTGACGACGATCGACAGCTGGTGCACGGCGACCAGGGCGCCGATCACGAAGGCGGCGTCGGGATTGATCTGCAGCTTCTCGACCGGACGGCCACGGCCGCGCGCGCTTCCCTCGGGGGCATTGCCGACCACGCCCTCTTCCGACAGAGCGGTGATGATGTCGGTGACGGTGGTGCGGCCCAGTCCGGTCTGCTTGCAGATGTCGGCCCGGGACAGAGGTGCAAAACGCCGTATCGCGTCCAAAACGCGATAGCGGTTGATCGCCCGCAGCAATTCGGTGTCGACGGGTTGCATTCGTTTCCCCTGAGCCGGCCTCAGCTTATTCTATATTGGCTGACCGGTACGCAAAAATATTGCCGCCTTCGCAGGGCAAGCGCCAGTTTTTTCGCAGGGCTATGTGGTTTTTATAGCACAACCCCCCGGAAATAGTGTGTCCACCCTGCATGCTGTATCTTGACATCCGAGCTCATTCGCGGATTTATAACCGGGTCGTAACCATAAATCGGCGATAAAATCGCACAAAAAACTGGGGGAGGAGACGACGACGTCCGGCCGCAAGAGCGCATAAGCGCCTCGGCATCCCCCGCGCAGCGTGTTTTCGCCGGGAGGAATACAGAAATGCTGTACCGCAACAAGTTGCTCCTCGCCGCTTCCGCCGGCGTGATGTTCGCCATGACGGCCGACATCGCCAAAGCCGCGGAACCGAACGAACTCGACGAGATCGTCGTCACCGGCGTCGCCAGCGCCAAGGGCCAGCGCAAGCAGGACGCCCCGTTCGCCATCACCACCGCCACCGAAGAAGCCATGAGGGATGCGGCGCCGTCGAGCACCGCCGACCTGTCCAAGCTGGTTCCCGGCCTGTTCGCCGAAGTGACCGGCGGCCAGTCCGGTCCGAACATCGAAGTGCGCGGCTTCCCCACCGCCGGTGACGCGCCCTATGTGACCTTCCAGCTCGACGGTCTGCCGATCTATCCGGTCGCCAGCCTGTCGTTCCTCGACACTTCGACCCAGATCCGCACCGACGACAGCGTCAACCGCCTCGAAGGCACCATCGGCGGCCCCGCCGTGCTGTGGGGCGCCGCCCAGCCCGGCGCCACCATGAACCTGACCCAGAAGAACGGCCTGGATAACCCCGAAGGCGTGCTGCGCGTCACCACCGGCACCGGCGCCGAAGCGCGCGTCGACGGCTATTACGGCGGCAAGGTGGCCGATGGCTGGTATTTCAGCGTCGGCGGCTTCTACACCACCGAACAGGGTGTGCGTAACACGCAATATCCGAGCGACGAGGGCTATCAGTTCGAAGGCACCGTCACCCACACCATCGACGACGGCAAGCTGCAGCTCTACGGCCGCGTGACCAACACCAACACCCAGTTTTTCACGCCGATTCCGCTGCTGTCGACCGGCACGGGCACCAACACCAAGATCTCGGCCTATCCGGGCTTCAACCCGCTGACCGCGACCTTCTTCGGCAACGCCAACCGCAACGTCACCATCGACACCGCCCCCGGCCAGAGCCTGACCATGGACACGTCGCGCGGCCGCGGCGTCGATACCCATCTGGTCGGCTTCGATTTCGACAAGTCCTGGAAGGGCTTCGACTTCACCAACAAGCTGTCCTATTACGAAGGCACCACCTACTCGGTCACCCAGTTCACCGGCAACCTGCCGGAGACCCTGGGCCAGTTCATCACCGACTCGATCAATGGCGGCGGCGTCAACAGCCTGCCGGGCGCCAACAAGACGGTGCCGATCACGGCCACCGGCGCCCTGGCGACCTCGGGCACCGCGACCTTCGCCGGTTCGGGCCAGGCCATCACCAACCTGAACCAGCAAGTGATCGGCGTCGGCGACTGGTACGTCACCAAGGACATCACCGCCTTCCAGGACGAAGGCCGCGCCTCGCGCGATCTGTTCGAGGGCAACCGCCTGACCGCGGGCTTCTACTTCGCCCACTATACCTCGCACGACACCTGGTATCTGGGTAACCAGCAGCTGCTGACGCTGCAGAACAACGCCCAGCCGATCGCCGTCACCCTGAACAACGGCGTCAAGGTGACCAGCGCCGGCGGCACCTTCAGCCCGGTCTCCTACGCGGTGAACAATGATTATACCGGCGAGAACGAAGCCGGCATCATCGCCGACGACTGGCAGATCACCGACAAGCTGAAGGTCAATGCGGGCTTCCGCCTGGAGCATGAATCCATCAATGCCACGATGGAAAACCGCACCACCGGCAATGCCAGCACCAACCCGCTCGCGCTCTATGACTACAACGCCAGCGAGCTGACCGGCACCTATCAGGGCTATGACCATGGCTGGTGGGCGCACGCCTTCAGCGTCGGCGCCGATTACGAGGTCATGAAGAACCTCAACGCCTTCGTGTCGTACAATCAGGGCTATGTGATGCCCACCTTCGACGACGTGCGGAACAATAATGGCTCGCCCTACGAGGCGATCACCCACGTCAAGCAGGTCCAGGGCGGCTTCAAGACCTCGTCCGACATGTACAGCCTGTACCTGACCGGCTTCTACACCACCTTCTCCGGCCAGCCGGCCAGCCAGATCCTGACCGACGGCACGATCATCAACTATACCCTGGCCTCCGACTCGAAGGGCGTCGAGTTCGAGACCGCCCTGCATCCGTTCCGCGGCCAGGGCCAGTACATCCAGGGCCTGGAGCTGTCCTTCACCGGCGACTACCAGAAGGGCACCTACACCGCCGGCGGCCCGGGCATCACCGGCAGCGAAGTGGCCCGTCAGCCGGACTTCCAGTTCCGCCTGACCCCCAGCTACTCGCTCGACACGCCCTACGGCGCGGTCAGGCTGTGGGCCACCACCACCTATGTCGACTCCCGCTGGGGCGACCAGTTCGACACCCAGTTCCTGCCGGCCTACGTGACCGAGGACATCGGCGCTTCGCTGCAGATGGACAACGGGCTGGAGGTCCGCTTCACCGGCACCAACATCACCAACACCCTGGCGATCACCGAAGGCAATTCGCGTGTGGTGGGCGCCGGAACCGGTGCCGGCGGCGTGTTCCTGGGACGTCCGCTGTTCGGGGCTTCCTACGAAGGCAGTGTCGCGATCCACTTCTGACCGGATCTCGGCCGAAAAAGCACTATCATGGGGGCCCTTCTTCCAGGCATGGAGGAAGGGCCTTCATGTTTAATCAACAACGAACAAAGCCAGGGAACGGACCGATCGTGAACAGAACCTCCCCGTCGCAGCCTCTCGGCGACCTGCCGATCAAGCTGGCCCTGCTGCTGGTCTATATGGTCTTCGCCATCCTGCTGAACAGCGTCGGCACGGTGATCCAGCAATCGATCAATTCCCTCGGCGCCACCGCGCGCTCGGCGGCCTATCTCGACAGTTTCAAGGATCTGCCGGTCGCCGTCGTTTCCTTCCTGGCCGCCGCCATGCTGCCGCGCTTCGGCTATCGGCGCGGCATGATGATGGCGCTGGCCGCCGTCGGCGCCATGTGTATCGCCGCCCCCCTGATTCCCAGCTTCTGGACCATGAAGCTGCTGTTCGCCATGGTCGGCGCCTCCTTCGCCATCGGCAAGGTGGCGGTCTATTCGACCATCGGCCTGTTGACCACGGACCAGCGCAGCCATGGCAGCCTGACCACCCTGATCGAGGCGATGTTCCAGATCGGCGTGTTCGCCGGCGCCTGGCTGTTCTCGGCCTTCATCGATAATAACGATCCGCAGTCGCTGGCCTGGTTCCATGTCTATTGGATCATCGCCGCCATCATCGGCGTGATCATCCTGCTGCTGGCCGTCTCGGACCTCGACGAGAGCGCCGCGCAGTCCGAGCGCGAAAGCCCGGCCCAGGATTTTATCGCCATGCTGAAGCTGGTGCCGAAACAGCTGGTGCTGGTCTTCATCGCCTCGGCCTTCCTCTATGTGCTGATCGAACAGGGAATCAGCACCTGGCTGCCGACCTTCAACAACAAGGTGATGCATCTGCCGGCGGCGATGAGCGTGCAGGCGGCCTCGATCTTCTTCGGCAGCCTGGCGGTCGGGCGCCTGCTGGCCTCGGCCATGCTGCGCCGCCTGGGCTGGTACGTGCTGTTGAATGTCAGCCTGGTGGCGATGGCCGGCCTGGTGGCACTGTCGCTGCCGCTGGCCGAAGGCCTGACCATCGGCGCCGACACCACCTGGTTCAACGCGCCCCTGGCCGCCTTCCTGTTCCCCTTGATCGGCCTGTTCATGGGCCCAATCTACCCGGTCATGTGTTCGACCCTGCTGTCCGCTTTGCCGAAATCCGACCATGCGCCGATGATGGGGCTGATCGTGGTGTTTTCGGCGCTGGGCGGCACCACCGGCTCGTTCGTCACCGGGCGCGTCTTCGCCGCCTTCGATGGTGCCCTGGCCTTTTATCTGCTACTGGTGCCGATGGGCATCCTGACCCTGTCCCTCTTCCTGTTCCGCCGCACTGTCGCCGTGACGGAACCCTCCCCCTCCCTGGAGCCGAATCTTGTCCATTAAGAGTGCGTCGAACGAATGGTGGCGTGGCGCCGTCATTTACCAGATCTATCCCCGTTCCTTCTTCGATGCCGACGGTAATGGCATCGGCGACCTGCCCGGCATCACCGCCAAACTGGACGAGATCGCCTCCCTGGGTGTCGACGCCCTGTGGATCTCCCCCTTCTTCAAATCGCCGATGGCCGATTTCGGCTATGACGTCGAGGATTACCAGGATGTCGATCCGCTGTTCGGGTCGCTGGACAATTTCAAGCTGCTGCTGGCCGAGGCCCATAAGCGCGATTTGAAAATCCTGATCGACCTGGTGATGAGCCATACCTCGGAGAAGCACGCCTGGTTCCAGGAAAGCAAGCAGAGCCGCGACAACCCCAAGGCCGACTGGTATGTCTGGGCCGACGCCAACCCGACCGGCAACCCGCCCAACAATTGGCTGTCGATGTTCGGCGGCTCGGCCTGGGAATGGGACACCACCCGGCGCCAGTACTTCCTGCACAATTTCCTGAAGGTGCAGCCCGACCTCAATTTCCATAATCCCGAGGTGCAGGATGCGGTGCTCGACACCGCCAAATTCTGGCTCGACCTCGGCGTCGACGGGTTCCGCCTCGACGTGGTGAATTACTATTTCCACGACGCCCGCTTACGCGACAATCCGCCGGTGCCCAAGGGCGTCACCATGAACACCGTGCCGCCGAGCAATCCCTACGGCTATCAGGACCATCTCTACGACAAGCAGCAGCCCGAGAATCTGGTGTTCCTCGAACGCTTCCGCGCTTTGCTGGACCAATATCCGGGCGCGATGGCGGTGGGCGAGCTGGGCATCGACAAGGATGTCGGCCTGATCACCGAAGACTATACCGTCGCCGGCAAGCGCCTGCAGATGGTCTACAGCTTCCAGCTGATGGCCGAGAAGATCTCCGCCAAATATGTCCGCGACGTGGTCGGCGCCATGGATGGCGACGTCACCTCCGGCTGGGTGTGCTGGGCCGTGTCGAATCATGATTTCCCGCGCGTCGTATCGCGCTGGGGCTATGGCGACGTGGCGGACAAGGCGGCGCCCATGCTGATGGCGATGCTGGCCAGCCTCAAGGGTTCGCCCTGCTTCTATCAGGGCGAGGAACTCGGCCTGACCGAGGCCGACGTGCCGTTCGAGAAGCTGCAGGACCCCTATGGCAAGGCCTTCTGGCCCGCCTTCAAGGGCCGCGACGGCTGCCGCACGCCTTATCCGTGGAACGAGACCGCGCCGAATGGCGGTTTCTCGCTGGCCGAACCCTGGCTGCCGATGTCGGACGATCATCTGCCGCGCGCCTTCGACGTGCAGGCGGCCGACGAGCATTCGACGCTGAACCGGGTCCGCCATTTCCTGTCCTGGCGCCGCACGCAGGACACGCTCTATACCGGCTCGATCCGCTTCATCGAGACGCCCGAGCCGGTGCTGGCCCTGCTGCGCGAGACCGGTGACGAGACGCTGCTGTGCCTGTTCAATCTCGGGCGCGACACGGTCACCGTCCATCTGCCGGGCATCACCTCGGCCGAGCTTCTGCCCGACAGCGGCTTCACCGCCGAGATCGCCGGCGGGACGGCGACCCTGCCGCCGCTCGGCGCCGCCTTCGCGCGGGTGTCGCGATGACGCCCGATCATCGGACTCCCGGCGTGCAAGTGCACGCCCGCGCTGCCGACAGCCGTGGTCACACAGGCGGTATAGCTTGGCGCGATAGCCCAGGCCACGGAGTGGCCGCCCGGCGCCTGAGGGCTGTCATATGACTCTTTATCCCGCACTGGTCGCCGATATCGGCGGCACCAATGCCCGTTTCGCCCTGATCGACGAGCCGGGCATGAAGCTGCGGGACATCGTGCATCTCAAGACCGGCGATTATCCCGGCCTGGCGGAGGCGATGGGCGCCTATGGCGAACAGACCGGCGAGAAGCCGCGCGCCGCCTGTGTCGCGGTGGCCGGGCCCGTGATGAGCGACCATATCAGCTTTCCCAATCAGGCCTTCGCCTTCTCGATCTCGGATACGCGCCGCCGCACCGGCCTGCCGCTCGACGTCATCAATGACTGCGCCGCCTTCGCCTATTCCCTGCCGCATCTGCCGGCCGAGGAACTGATCTCGCTGGGCGGCGGCGAGCCCGCCCCCGGCCATGCCAAGATCGTCGTTTGTCCGGGCACCGGCCTCGGCGCCTCCGGCCTGGTGCCGGCCGGCGCGGACTGGGTCGCGGTGCCGGGCGAGACCGGCCATGTCGATCTGCCGGTGGTCGAGGAACTGGAAATCGAGGTGCTGCGCGCCGTGCGCAAGGAGCGCGGCCGCACCTCGATCGAGAGCATCCTGTCCGGCCCCGGCCTGGTGCTGCTGCGCACCGCCATCGCCGGGGTGCTCGATCTCGACGCCGCGCCGATGGAGGCGTCGGAGATCACCAAACTCGGCACCGCGCCGGGCGATCTGGCCGATCCGCTGTGCAAGCAGACGATGGAGACCTTCTGCGCCCTGCTGGGCGGCGTCGCCGGCAATATGGCGCTGAGCTTCGGCGCGCTGGGCGGCGTCTATCTCGGCGGCGGCATTCCACCCCGCTTCCCGGACTTCCTCAAGGGCAGCGCCTTTCGCCGCCGCTTCGAGGCCAAAGGCCGCATGTCGGACCTGCTGAAGCGCATCCCCACCTTGCTGATCACCGGCCATAATGTTGCGCTGCGGGGTGCGGCGGTGCATTTGCAGGCTCTGTCGCAACGCGGCTGAATGGGGTTTAATGGATGCTCAACGGGGGTTGGTGAGGACACAGTTGAGCACACCTGCTGATGTGAAAGCGGCCTGGATCGCCGAAGAAGAAGCGATCCGTAAAAATTATTCAAAGCCGGGAACGGCGGACCGCGAAACGATCGGACGCTATGACGGTCTCGGTTTTCTCCACGCGATGCTGCGCGGCGAACTGCCCTATCCGCCGATCATGGACGCGATGAATTTCTGCCTGCTTCAGGCTGAAAAAGGGCGCATCGTCTTCCAGGGATCGCCGCAGTTCGGCCATTACAATCCGATCGGATCGATCCATGGCGGCTGGTACTGCACCATCCTCGATTCAGCGCTGGGCTGCGCCGTTCACAGCACCCTGCCGCGCGGCAAGGGCTATACGACCCTGGAGCTGAAGGTCAATCTGATCCGCGCGCTGACCGAGAGCAGCGGGCCCGTGCGCGCCGAGGGACGCATCATCCATTCCGGCGGCCAGACCGGGGTAGCCGAGGCGACCCTGTTCGACAGCGCCGGCAAATTGTTCGCCTCGGCGACAACCACCTGTCTAATTTTCGATATTCCGCAATATAGTTGACATTATAAGGTGCCGCCGCTCGAAGCGGCATGCTAAGAACGAGAGCTTCTTGTTGAGAGTAGGGGACGATGGGGATCAACGAGGAAGTAGCCAGGGCATTCGGCTCGCATACGCTCTGGAAGACACGTATTGAACGAGCCGCCGCCACCGGAAAAAGCGAATTCACACCGGAGGACGTCTGCAAGGACGGCCTGTGCACGTTCGGCAAATGGCTGAACGACCCGGCCCTGCCGGCCGATGTCCGCGCCTCGCGCCATTATGCCGAGGTGAAGCGTCTGCATGCAGATTTCCACCAGGCCGCCGGCGAGGCGATCCGCAAGGCGGGCAGCGGCGATTCCGCCGGCGCGCGCCGCGATCTCGAACAGGGCGGCTACGCCCAGACCGCGCAGAAATTCTATAATGCCATGTTCCGCTGGCAGCGCTCCGCCGCGGTCAGCTGGTCGAGCGTCTCCTCGCCGCTGCTGAAATCGGTACTGATCGCGCTGAACGGCCGCTTCTCGATGCGCCTATGGGCCGCGGTCGCGCTGCCGGGCGCTGCCGCCCTGGCCAGCCTGATCTATATCCATGCCCATGCCGCCGCCCTGCAGGCCGCCGGCATCGACGCCGGCTGGTTCGAGGGCGTGCTGGCCGCAGCCCTCGCGGGCAGCGCCGTGCTGGCCCTGCTGCTGACCGCCAGCGTCACCCGCCCGCTCAAGGAATTGACCGAAGCCACCCGCGATCTCGCCAAGGGCGATCTCAGCGTGGCTCTGCCGGCCATGACCCGCGCCGACGAACTGGGCGAGCTGGCCCGTGCCGTGCTGGTGTTTCAGGAACAATCCCGCGCCGTCGAACGCATCGCCGGCGTGCGCGAGCAGGAACGCGCCAAGGGCGAGGAAGAACGCCGCGAAGCGCTGATCAGCATGGCCGAGAACATCGAGAGCCAGACCTCGGCCACGGTCGGGCGCATCGCCGAAGACAGCGAGCGCGTTCACGAGACCGCCAAGAGCATGGCGCGCGGCGCCACCATGGTCGAAGAGAACGCCCAGCTGGTCGCCGCCGCGGCCGAGCAGAGCCTGAACAATGCCCAGATGGTCGCCACCGCCACCGACAAGCTGTCGGGCTCGATCCGCCAGATCGCCGGCCAGATGGAGAAGTCGCGCACCGTGGTGGGCGAAGCCGTCCGCGCCGCCGACAACGCTTCGGCCACCGTCGAGGATCTTGCTCAGGCCATGGCAGCCATCGACCAGGTGGTGCAGCTGATCGCCGACATCGCCGGCCAGACCAACCTGCTGGCGCTGAACGCGACCATCGAGGCCGCCCGTGCCGGCGAGGCCGGAAAGGGCTTCGCCGTGGTGGCCAACGAGGTCAAGAACCTGGCCAACCAGACCGCGCGCCAGACCACCGAGATCACCGACCGCATCGCCCATCTGGGCGAAATGGCCCGCAAGGTCACGGAAGCCATCCAGGGCACCGTCGGCCGCGTGCAGGACGTCGAGGTGATCGCCACCGAAGTGGCCCAGTCGGTGCAGGAGCAGCAGGTCGCCACCGACCAGATCTCGCGCAATGTCTCGCAATCCGCCATCGCCGCCCGCGAAGTGTCGGACCGCATCGTCGAGGTCGCCGACGAGGCGGTCAATACCGGCCGCCAGGCCGGCCAGGTCGAGAAGATGCTGCAGGACATGGCCGAGCAGGTCGGCGAGCTGGGCCGGACCCTCACCCGCATGGTCCGCACCTCGACTCCGGAAGTGAACCGTCGCCAGGCGCCGCGCTATCCGGTCGACGCGCCGGTGACCGTCGGCGGGCATAACGGCCGCATCGAAGACATCTCGTCGATCGGCGCCCGAATAATCGGCACGCCGAAGATGGCCGCCGGCATCGAGGTCCGCCTGCGGATCGAGTCGCTGGATCTGGCCGCGATCGTGATCGAAGGGAAGGAAGGCCTGTGCCGCCTCAAGTTCACCGTCGAACAGCGTGATCTGATCGACCGGTGGCTGCGCCAGAAGGCTGCGGCATAATATGGACTAAAGTCGAGGCTGGGGGCGGGTTTCACGCTGTTTCCCGGCCTCGGTTTTGCCACCTTGACAGAGGGTGGTCCGCACCTTATGGTGCCGGCGCTTTTACCGTTCCGCGGTGGAAAGCGGGACCTATTCTCTGGCGTCTGGATGAAGACCATGACAGATGACCCGGGAGATCCCCGGCCTTTTGACGAGTTCGACGCCAGACTGCGGGCAGCCCGCGGTGAGCGGCCTGAACGGGAAGGCCCGGAACCGCGGAATGCCGGGATCGGGGCCGGCATGGGGATGGGTATCCGGGTCGGCGTCGAGCTGATCGCGGGAATCGCGGTGGGCAGCCTGATCGGCTATGGCCTGGACCGCTGGCTCGGTACCAAGCCCTGGTTATTGTTGGTATTTTTCTTTTTGGGTGCAGCAGCTTCCGTGCTGAACATTTACCGCGCCGTTCACGGCCTCGACGATTCGGTCGGGCTGGGGCAGGCGCAGCGGCGGAAGCGCAAATAATGAGAGAGGCGCGTTTTGGCTAATCCGGTCGAACAGTTCAAGATCGAACCCATCGTCCCGCTGGAAATCGGCGGCGTGAACGTCTCCTTCACCAATTCGTCGCTGTTCATGGTGGTGGCGGTGGTTCTGGCGACCGCGTTCCTGACCCTGTCGGTGAAGGGCCGCGCCCTGGTTCCGGGCCGCTGGCAGTCGATGGCCGAGCTGATGTACGAATTCGTCGCGAACATGATCCGCGACAATGTCGGCACCGAAGGACGGAAATATTTCCCCTTCGTGTTCACGCTGTTCATGTTCGTGCTGTTCGGCAACCTGCTGGGCATGATCCCCTACACCTTCACCTACACCAGCCACATTGCCGTCACCTTCGGTCTGGCGATCGTGATCTTCATCGGCGTCACCATCATCGGCTTCGCCCGCCACGGCACCCATTACCTGCGGATGTTCTTCCCGCACGGCGCGCCGCTGGCCACCGCGATCATCCTGGTGCCGATCGAGCTGATCTCCTATTGCTCGCGCCCGTTCAGCCTGGCGATCCGTCTGTTCGCCAACATGACGGTGGGCCACATCATCCTCAAGGTGATGGCCGGCTTCATCATCATGCTGGGCATCGCCGGCATCGCCCCGATGGTTTTCCTGGGCGGCGTCACCGTCCTGGAATTCGGTATCGCGCTGTTGCAGGCCTATGTGTTCACGATCCTCACCTGCATCTATCTGCATGACGCGATTCATATGCACTGAGGGTCACGGGTTTTCGTTTTAGTGTTTTTGTCGTGAAAGGAAGTTTGTGATGGACGTTGCTGCTGCTAAGCAAATCGGTGCTGGCCTGGCCGCGATCGGTATGATCGGTGCCGGTATCGGCGTTGGTAACATCTGGTCGTCGCTGATCGCCACTGTCGGCCGCAACCCGGCCGCCAAGTCGAGCGTCGAGCTGTATGGCTGGATCGGCTTCGCCGTGACCGAAGCTATTGCGCTGTTCGCGCTGGTCGTCGCCCTGATGCTGCTGTTCGCGTAAGCGGCATTAGTTGAAGTTTGCGGACCGGCCGGGCGCCATCGGGCACCGGCCGGTCTGTATGCATTAAGACCCGTCTTCTGGAAGCGCCATGCCTCAGTTCGACACTACCTACTTTGCTTCCCAGCTGTTCTGGCTCTATGCCAGCTTCATCGTCCTGTTCATCCTGCTGTCCGTCTTCGCCCTGCCGAAGATCGGCGGGGTGCTGGAGGAGCGGCAGAAGCGCATCGCCGGCGATCTGGACAAGGCCGCCCAGCTGAAGCACGAAGCCGAAGCCGCGATCGCCGCCTATGAGAAGGCGCTGGCCGAATCCCGCGCCCAGGCTCACAAGATCATGCAGGACAATGCCAAGGCGATCGCCGAGGCCGCCGACGCCCGCAACAAGGCGATCGGCGACAAGCTGGCCAAGCAGATCAAGGAAGGCGAAGGCCGCATCCTGGCCGCCAAGGATGAGGCCCTGGGCCATATCCGCGAAATTTCCACCGAACTGGTGCGCGCCTCGGTCGAAAAGCTGACCGGCCAGAGCGTCGACGATGCTCAGGCTGAAGCCGCCGTCACCGCCGCCCTGGGAGGCAAGGCCTGATGTTCATTTCTGTCGCCCAGGCCGCGGAAACCGCCGCCGAGAACGCCGAAGCCGTCGGCTTTTTCCAGAACCCGGAAAGCTGGGTCGCCATCACCTGGCTGATCGTCGTCGTGCTGCTGGCCAAGCCCGTCTATAAGGGCATCACCAAGGGCCTCGACGACCGCCGCGACCGCATCAAGGAGCGCCTGGCCGAAGCCGAGCGCCTGCGCGACGAAGCGCAGGAAATGCTGGCGACCTACCAGAAGAAGCAGCGCGACGCGATGAAGGAAGCCGAGGGGATCGTGGCCCAGGCCAAGGCCGAGGCCGAGCGCCTGGCCAAGCAGGCCGCCGCCGATCTGGACGAGTTGGTCAAGCGCCGCGAACAGCAGGCCATCGACCGCATCAACCAGGCGGAAGCCGAAGCGACCCGCGAAGTGCGCAACAAGGCGGTCGAAATCGCCGTGTCCGCCACCGGCAAGCTGATCGCCGACACCCTGTCGGCCGACAAGACCAACGAGCTGATCGACGCCGCGATCAAGGACCTGCCGAGCCGCCTGCACTGAGCGGGTTGTTCAGCACCTGACAAAACGCCGCCGAGCGCAAGCCGGCGGCGTTTTTGTTTGTCGCCTCTACATGCCCCGAGGTCGTAGCGAGTATAAAGGCTTGATTGACCCGCAACACAGTCGCTCTGCGGTTCAATTAGTCTTACGAACCATTATCAGTCAGGGATCATTTCCCACGCGCCGCCGAGATGGCCGCCAGGAACTCGCCGGCGATCGGATTGCCGTCCTGGGCCGCCTCGACCGCCAAGGTGGCGGCTTTGTCGAGATCCTTGGGAAAACCTTCGACGCCGCCCCTGAGATAGGCGCCAGCGAGGGTCAGCTTGGCGAAGGTCTCTTCCTGTGCCGCCGCCTTCTTCAGCAGCCCCCAGCCGCCCGCCTCGTCCCTCGGTGTGCCGTCGCGCCCCTGCAACTTGGACTGGCCCAGCCAGTACTCCGCCTGCGGCGAGCCGGCGTCGGAGGCCTTGGTCAGCCAGGCCAGCCGGTCGCGCTCCGGCAGAAACTTGCCGCGCCCCAGTTCGAGCTGCGCCGGCGCATAGCCCTGCTCGGCGGCAGCCAGATACCATTTCTTCGCTTCGTCGGCATTCTTGCCGCGCTCGCACAGCACCGCATATTCGTAAGCCGCCGAGGCCGAACCGCCCTGCGCGGCCTTCAGATAGAGCGCGGCGGCGGCGCCATAGTCCTGGGCCTGGATCTTGCCGTCGGCCTGCGCCTCGTCCGCGCCCGGCGCGATCTGCGCCCATTTGCCGAGCGCGGCATTGGCGCGCACCGTGCCGCGATGGCCGGACACGGCGCCCTTGGCGTCCAACGCCGCGTAATAGTCACGCGCCAGACGCGGATGACGGGGCAGCGGATTGCCCATTTCGTATTGCCAGCCCAGCTCGGCCTGGGCCAGGGGATAGCCCTGCCCCGCCGCCCTGCTCAGCAGGCCGGCCGCTTCGGTCTTGTCGTCCTCGGTGATCCCGCGGACCACATAGCCCTTGCCGCCCTCGACCTGCTCGGCATGCCCCATGCCCTTGGTGAGGTAATGCGCCAGGCCGAATTGCGCCGAGGCGTCGCCGCTGTCGGCGGCAGTCCGCAGCAGGGCCATGCCTTCCTTGAGATGGCCCTGCTTGATCTGGGCGTCGGCGTCGCGCACGGCGGGGCTGAACAGGGTCGCCGGGTCCTCGGCGGCAGGAGCTCCGGCCTGGACCAGCAGCGCCAGCGCGCAGACGGAGAGCAGCTTTCTCATGCGATCGGCCTGTTGCAATGGGGACAGCGAATACCCCTGCCCAGGCGCGCATGGTGCAGGATATGGGCGGCTTCCTCGCGCGTCAGGCCGAGGGTCAGGCGGGCCGCTTCGAGGCGGCGGCGCTGGCGGGTATTGAGCTCGCCGCCGGTGGCGAACTGCTCGACATCCTCGGCGAATTGCTCGCGGCGCAGACGCATCTGCTCGGTGAAGCCGGACGCCATGATACCGGCAGGCAGGGCGATCATGCCGACGCCCATCAGCGCGGTGACGCCGCCCAGCAGCTTGCCGAGCGACGTGGCCGGGATCATGTCGCCATAACCCAGCGTGGTCATGGTCTCGACACCCCACCACAGGGCCGTCGGCACGTCGGAGAAGACCTGCGGCTGCACCGGATGCTCGAACAGATACATCAGGCTGGAAATGAACAGCAGCAGGATCAGGAAGACGAACATCACCGTGCCGAGGCTGCGCGCTTCCTGGCGCAGCACCGCCTTCATGATGCTCATCGCGTTGGAATAGCGGCTCAGCTTGAAGACCCGCAGCAGGCGGAGGACGCGCAGCTCGCGCAGATCGAACTGGACGAAGAAGCCGAGATAGAAAGGCAGCACCGCCAGCAGATCGACGATGGCCAGCGGCGTGGCCATCCAGCGCAGGCGCCCCCAGACCGGATGCGCGTAGCGCCGCTCTTCGACCGCAGTCCACAGCCGCAGCGCGTATTCGATGGTGAAGATACCGACCGAGGCCACGTCGAAATCATGGAACACCTTGCCGTGCATGACGGCCAGGCGTTCCACCGATTCCAGCATCGAGAAGACGCAATTGACGCTGATCAGCAGCATCAGGGCGTAGTCGGTCGCCCTGACCGCCCACGAGCGATGCCCCTCCCCTCCCAGCATCTGATAGACCTTGCGGCGCAGCCACAGCAGGGTCCAGGGTTTGCGGGAGGGGTGGGTCTCGCTCGGCACTATTCGGCTGCCTGATCTTTCCAGCGCAGCACCGGGGTGCGGGCCGCCGCCGTTTCGTCGAGACGCCGGCGCGGGGCGTAGATCGGCGCCGCCTTGAAGGCATCGGCCGAATTACCCTCCTTCGCCTGGCGGGCCAGGCCCTTGACGCTGGCGACGAACTTGTCGAGCGTCGCCTTGCTTTCCGTCTCGGTCGGCTCCATCAGCAGCGCGCCATGCACCACCAGCGGGAAGTACATGGTCATCGGATGGAAGCCCTCGTCGATCAGCGCCTTGGCGAAGTCGAGAGTGGTCACACCGGTATCCTTGAGGAAGCGGTCGTCGAACAAAGCCTCATGCATGCATGGGCCCTCGAAGGACGGAGTCAGCTCGTCCTTGAGCTGGGCCAGCAGATAATTGGCGTTCAGCACCGCGTCTTCGGCGCACTGGCGCAATCCGTCGGCACCCAGCGCCATCATGTAGGACAGCGCGCGGACCATCACGCCGAACTGGCCATGGAAGCCCTTCAGCCGGCCGCACGGCTTGCCTTCGGACTCATGGGCATGCTCGACCAGGCGGAAGCCCTTATCGTCGTGCACGACATAGGGAACCGGCGCGAACGGCGCCAGCGCCTCGGACAGCACGGTCGGGCCGGCGCCGGGACCGCCGCCGCCATGCGGGGTCGAGAAGGTCTTGTGCAGGTTGATGTGCATGGCGTCGACGCCGAGATCGGCGATGCGGACGCGGCCGACGATGGCGTTGTAATTGGCGCCGTCGCAATAGAAATAGGCGCCGGCGTCATGCACGGCCTTGGAGATCTCCAGCACCTCGTCCTCGAACAGGCCGCAGGTGTTGGGATTGGTCACCATCACCGCCGCCACGTCGGGGCCGAGCTTGGCCTTCAGCGCCGCCAGATCGACACGGCCGCGGTCGTTGGCCGGGATCGATTCGACCGAGAAGCCGCAGATCGCCGCCGAGGCGGGATTGGTGCCATGGGCCGATTCGGGAACCAGAACCTTGAGACGCTTGTCGCCCTCGCCGCGCGCCTCGATGGCGGCGCGGATGGCCATCAGGCCGCAGAACTCGCCATGGGCACCGGCGGCAGGGCTCATCGCCACCGCCGGCATGCCGGTCAGGACTTTCAGCCAGTGCGCGCACTGATCCATCAGCTCCAGCGCGCCCTGCACGGTGCTGACCGGCTGGAACGGATGGGCCTGCGACAGGCCGGGCAGACGCGCCGTCTTTTCGTTGAGACGCGGATTGTACTTCATGGTGCACGAGCCCAGCGGATAGAAGACGGTGTCGATGCCGACATTCTTCTGGCTGAGACGGGTGTAGTGGCGGATCACCGTCGGTTCGGCGATGTCCGGCAGGCCGATCTTGCCCTTCTTGCGCAGGCCGCCCAGGCGGTCTTCGTAAGCCGCCGGCTTTTCCCAATCGACGCCGCAGCGTCCGGGAGTCGCCTGCTCGAAAATCAGAGGCTCTTCGATGAGCGGGCCCCTATTGCCGCTAATGGTCGTCATTTGCTGTCCCTCAAACGCCGGGCGGGCGCATCCGCGCCCTTGGCTTCGCTACGGCTTCCCTCTTCGGCCTGCGGCCTCATCGTCGCTCCGCGGGCGTGCAGTCGCACGCCTCTAGCGAACTTCGTCCGCTCGCCCATCACACCAACTCCTTCAGAGCGGAAACCAGGGCGTCGAGATCCTCGTCGCTATTGGTCTCGGTCGCCGCCAGCAGCAGCACATTGTCCAGTTCCGGCCAGGTCGGATAGAGGCGCGAGGCCGGCACGCCGCCGAGTATCCCCTTGGCCGCCAGCTTTTCGACCAGCTCGGCCGCCGAACCCGGCACGGTGACCGCGAACTCGTTGAAGAAGGCGTCGTTCAGCACCTTGATGCCCTTGATCGCGCCGACCTTGTCGGCCAGCTCGACGGCGCGGGCATGGTTGAGTTCGGCCAGAGCGGTGAAGCCCGTCTCGCCCAGCATGGTCATGTGGATCGAGAAAGCCAGGGCGCACAGACCCGAATTCGTGCAGATGTTGCTGGTCGCCTTCTCGCGGCGGATATGCTGCTCGCGCGTCGACAAAGTCAGCACCCAGCCGCGCTTGCCGTCCTGATCGACGGTCTGGCCGGTCAGGCGGCCCGGCATCTGGCGCAGGAACTTGTCGCGGGTGGCGAACAGGCCGAGGCCCGGTCCGCCGAAATTCATGCCGATGCCCAGGGACTGGCCCTCGACCACGACGATGTCGGCGCCCATCTCGCCCGGGCTGGCGACCAGGCCCAGCGAAACCGGCTCGGTCACCACCACCACCAGCAGAATGCCCATTTCGTGGCAGCTATCCGCCAGCACCTTCAGATCGTTGAGGCGGCCGAAAAAGGACGGGTTCTGCACCACGACGCAGGCGAGGTCCGGCGACAGGCGGCCGAGCAGATCCTCGGTGCCGAGCGGATCGGGCGCCAGGGTTTCGATTTCGAGGCCGGTATAGCGCAGCGAGGCTTCCGAGGTCTCGGAATAGTGCGGATGCACGCCGCCGGAGATCAGCGCCTTGGTGCGGCGGGTGACGCGCGCGGCCATGGCGATGGCTTCGGAGGTGCCGGTCGCCGCGTCATAGAGCGAGGCGTTGGCCACTTCCATGCCGGTGATCAGCGCCACCTGGGTCTGGAATTCGAACAGATATTGCAGCGTTCCCTGCGCCACTTCCGGCTGATAGGGCGTGTAGGAGGTCAGGAACTCGCCGCGCTGGATCATCGCGTCAACCGCGGCCGGCACATGATGGCGATAGACGCCGGCGCCGCAGAACATCGGCGCGGTGGCGGCCGTGAGGTTCTTGGCGGCCAGCTTGGCGATGCGCCGCTCGACCTCCATTTCACTGGCGGACAAGGGCAGGTCGACCAGCCCATCGCGGCGTGCCGCCTGCGGCACATCGCGATAGAGGTCATCGACCGACTTGACGCCGATGGCGTCGAGCATCGACCGCCGATCGGCGGCCGTCAGCGGAAGATAGCGCATCTGTTCTCTCTTACCTTTGAACTCTTACGACTGGCCGGCGACGAAAGCGTCGTAGGCGGCGCGGTCCATCAGCCCATCCAGCTCGCTGGTGTTGGACAGCTTGACCTTGAAGAACCAGGCGCCGTCCTCGGGGCTCTCATTGACCAGAGCGGGCTGGTCGACGATGGCGTCATTGGCGCCGACGACCTCACCCGACACCGGGGAATAGACGTCCGAGGCTGCCTTCACCGACTCGACCACCGCGGCGTCGCCGCCCTTGGCAACCTTCTTGCCCACGGCCGGCAGCTCGACGAACACGACGTCGCCCAAAGCGCCCTGCGCGTGGTCGGTGATGCCCACCGTGCCGACGTCGCCCTCGACCTTGATCCATTCATGTTCGCTGGTGAAGTAAGTCTTGCTCATGGGGTTTTTCTCCCTGAAATGGCGTAACGGTGAGCGACGAAAGGCATGGCGACCACATGGGCCGGGCGCGGGGTCCCGCGCACCAGCAGCTGGACTTCGGTGCCCGGCGCCGCAAAGGCGGCCTCTACATATCCCATTGCCAGCGGGCCGCCAAGGGTCGGACCGAAGCCGCCGCTGGTGACCTCGCCGATCTTGCGGCCGGTGGCGTCGACGATTTCGGTATGGGCGCGGGCCGGCGCCTTGTCGACCGGCTTGATGCCGACGCGCAGGCGCGGCGCGCCCTCGGCCAGATGCTTCTGCACGGTCGCGGCACCGGCGAAACCGCCTTCGGCGCGGCGGCGCTTCGAGATGGTCCAGTTCAGCCCGGCCTCGATCGGCGAGGTGGTCTCGTCGATGTCCGAGCCATAGAGACAGAGCCCGGCTTCGAGGCGCAGGCTGTCGCGCGCGCCCAGGCCGATCGGCGCCACTTCCGGCTCGGCCAGCAGCGTCCTGGCCAATTCGACGGCATGATCCTCATGCACCGAGATCTCGTAGCCATCCTCGCCGGTATAGCCCGAGCGGGTGACGAAGCAATCGAAACCGCAGACCTTGAGTTCCGTCCAGGTCATGAAGCCCATCTCGCCGGCGCCCGGCGCATGGCGCGCCATCACCTTGGCGGCCTCGGGCCCCTGCAGCGCCAGCAGCGCGCGGTCCTCGATCACGTCGACTTTGATTCCTGCGCCGAGCCCGGCCTTGAGATGGGCGATGTCCTGCGCCTTGCAGGCGGCATTGACCACCATGAACAGGTCGCGGCCGGTCTGGCTGACCATCAGGTCATCGAGGATGCCGCCCTGATCGTTGGTGAACATGGTGTAGCGGACCTTGCCGGGCGCCAGGGCCTGGATGTCGCCGGGCACCAGCTTTTCCAGCGCCGCCTCGACGCCTTCGCCGGACAGGCGCACCTGGCCCATATGCGAGACGTCGAACAGCCCCGCCGATGCGCGGGTATGGACATGCTCGGCCAGTACGCCGGCCGGATATTGCACCGGCATGTCGTAGCCGGCGAAAGGCACCATCTTGCCGCCGAGTTCGCGGTGCAGCGCATTGAGCGGAGTCCGCAAAACCTCTTCCTGGCTCATTCCTGTTTTCCTCCCGAAACCGGCGCGCAATTGGTGCGCCCGGACATGACGCAATCCTGGATGCGTCCCATCTCACGCAATTTGATCGCCAGAAAATAGCCGAGACCGATCAGCAGCACGAACGCCACCAGCAACGTAACTGGCGACGGTCCGCGCCGTCCTTCCGAGGATCTTTCGATTTCCGGTTCTTCTCGCGGGCTCTGATCAAGCATCACGAAACCTTCAGCGGTGATCGTGCTTCCGGTTGAAGTCGAGTTCGGCCGGGGTCAGCTGGAACCCGACGAAAATCTCGTAGGCCTCCAGCTTCTTGACGTCCTTGACCGGGAAGGTCAGCGACACCTCGGCATCGTCGACATGGGTGCCCTTGGGATCGTTGCTCAGATCGAGCTTGACCGGGAAGATCTTCTTGCCGTCGGCGCCGGTGAAAGCGGGAATGGCGACGAAATAATCGAGCTGATGCGGGCCTTGGGCGAAAGCCGGGCCGGGCAAAGCGTTGATGCCGACCTTGAGCGAGACCTGCATGGTCTTGTCGTCTTTGTCATAGAAACAGCTGCCGCGATATTTGGTGATCTCGGCGGTCATCTCGATGTCGTTGGCGGTCTTGCCGGCGCCGGTGAAACGGACCAGCTTCGAGGCGTCTTCGAGCACGGAAACGCGGGGGCACGGCGGCGGCTCATCCTTGACCCAGATCTTGCATCCCGACAGGGCCAGCAGAGCCGTACACACCGCGGCGCGGGACATCCAACCAGACAGAACAGCCACACCTATCTCCACAAAAGCGATTCTGATATTGGTGGCGACTTTAGAGAACAGCCGAAGCCGGCACAAGCCACCGCGAGCCAGTGGTGCGATTTTGAGGTTCCGACAGCTTTTGCGCGGAGAATTTTCGGAACCTCAAAATCATTCAGCACCCCTGGACCTATTATAAAATCTAGTGTTCTGATCGTTCCCGAAGTTCGATCAGCCTCTGGGCCATCGGTTCGAACTTCGGGAACGGAACACTAGGAGTCTGAAGCTTTTCATGGCGGTCTACACGGAAGTTTCCGACGAGGAGCTCGAAGCCTTCGTAGCAGCGTACGACATCGGCGAGGTGACCTCCTGCAAGGGGATCGCTGAGGGCGTGGAAAACTCCAACTTCCTGCTGCAGACCACCACCGGCAGCTACATCCTGACCCTCTACGAAAAGCGGGTCGATCCGGCCGACCTGCCCTTTTTCCTGAACCTGATGGACCATCTGGCCTCCCGCGGGCTCGATTGCCCGACTCCCTTGCACGGGCGGGACGGCGTGGCGCTGCGCTCCCTGTGCGGACGCCCGGCCGTGATCGTCACCTTCCTGACCGGGCTGTGGCCGCGCCGCATCTCGGTGGCGCATTGCACCGGGCTGGGCGGCGCGATGGCACGGATGCACGCCGAGGGGCAAAGCTTCCCGATGACCCGCCCCAACAGCCTCGGCCTGTGGGGCTGGCGCCCCTTGTTCGAAAAAGCCGCCGACCGCGCCGACGAGGTAAAGCCCGGCCTGGCGGTCGAGATCGGCGCCGAGCTGGATTTCCTGGAAACCCAGTGGCCGCGCGACCTGCCCTCGGGCGTGATCCATGCCGATCTGTTCCCCGACAATGTCTTCTTTCAGGGCGACACCTGCAGCGGCCTGATCGATTTCTATTTCGCCTGCACCGACTTCCTCGCCTATGACGTGGCGGTCTGCCTGAATGCCTGGTGCTTCGAGCCGACCGGCGAATTCAACGTCACCAAGGCGAGTGCGATGCTGTCGGCCTATCGGAAGGTCCGGCCGATGAGCGAGGCCGAGATGGCGGCGCTGCCGGTGCTGGCGCGCGGATCGGCGATGCGGTTCCTGCTAACCCGCCTCTATGACTGGCTCAATACGCCGGCCGGAGCGATGGTGAAGCGCAAGGACCCGCTGGAATATGAGCGCAAGCTGCGCTTCCACGCCGGCATCCGTGGCGTCGCCGATTATGGGATCACGCTGTGAGCGACACCGTAGAGCTGTACACCGACGGCGCCTGTTCGGGTAATCCCGGCCCGGGCGGCTGGGGCTGCATCCTGCGCTTCAAGGGTGTCGAAAAGGAATTGTGCGGCGGCGAGCCGGACACCACCAATAACCGCATGGAAATGAAGGCGGTGATCTCCGGCCTCGAAGCGCTGAAGCGTACTTGCACGATCGATGTCTATACCGACAGCCAGTACGTGCAGAAGGGCATCACCGAATGGATCTGGGGCTGGAAGAAGCGCGGCTGGAAGACCGCCGACAACAAGCCGGTCAAGAACGCCGATCTGTGGCAGGAACTCGACGCGCTGGTCCGCAAGCACAAGGTCAGCTGGCATTGGGTAAAGGGGCATGCCGGCCATCCCGAGAATGAACGCGCCGACGAATTGGCCCGCAAAGGATTGCAGGAAGCACGGGACAACTCGCCGATTCCGTAAAGCGAGTCTGGAACAACCGCTGTCGGCACCGGCCCGATTGACTCAAATCCATATTTCGAGATATCTGGATATATGGATTCAATACTCGCCGCCAGGCGCCTCTCCGCGCTCGCCCATGAAGGACGGCTGGCCGTCTTCAGGCTCCTCGTCAAGGCCGGACCGGACGGCATCGCCGCCGGCGCGATCGCCGAGACGTTGGAGCTGCCGCAGAACACGCTGTCGGCCCAGCTGGCGGTCCTCGCCAATGCCGGCCTCCTCAACAACCGGCGTGACGGCCGCTCCATCATCTATTCCGCCGCCTATGACGGAATGACCGAGCTGCTGGCCTATCTGATGGAGGATTGCTGCCAGGGACGGCCTGAGGTCTGCGCCCCCCTGGGCGAGATCGCCAACCGCGCCGCCTGCTGCTGATTGATCACCCCGTTCCTCTCGCCCCGGAGCCCCCGAATGACCGACAAGATCTACAATGTGCTGTTCCTCTGCACCGGCAATTCGGCGCGCAGCATCATGGCTGAGTGCATCCTGAACCGGGAGGGGGCCGACCGCTTCCGCGCCTTCAGCGCCGGCAGTTTTCCCAAGGGACATCTGCACGCCGGCACCGTCGAGCTGCTGACCAAGCTGAATTACGATCTGTCGCAGGCCCGATCGAAATCCTGGGACGAGTTCGCGCAGCTAGGCGCCGCGGCGATGGATTTCATCTTCACAGTCTGCGACGCCGCCGCCGGCGAGGTCTGTCCGGTCTGGCCGGGTCATCCGATGACGGCGCATTGGGGTGTGCCGGACCCGGCCGCCGTCACCGGAAGCGACGCGGAAAGAGCGCTGAAGATCGCCGACATCTATCGCATGCTGAACAACCGCATCGGCATTTTCGCGAATCTTCGCCTCGACGCCCTCGACCATCTGGCCCTGAAGTCTCGCCTGGACGAGATCGGCCAGTCGTCCCTCTGAGGCCTATCATGACCATCGATTCCTTACCCAATATCGACGCCGGCCAGATCGACATCCCCACCCTGGACAAGCTGGCCCCGCCCCGGGTCTCGACGCACCCACCCCGAATCCTCCTGCTGTACGGTTCGCTGCGGGAGCGCTCCTACAGCCGGTTCCTGACCCAGGAGGCCGCCCGCCTGCTCGACCACTTCGGCTGCGAGACGAGGATCTACGATCCGGCCGGCCTGCCGCTGCCCGACGGCGCGCCAGCCAGCCATCCCAAGGTGGCCGAGCTGCGCGAACTATCTGCCTGGTCCGAAGGCCAGGTCTGGTGCTCGCCCGAGCGGCATGGGGCGATGACCGGCGTCATGAAGAGCCAGATCGATTGGCTGCCGCTGGAGATCGGCAGCATCCGCCCGACCCAGGGCCGCACCCTGGCGCTGATGCAGGTCAGCGGCGGATCGCAATCCTTCAATGCGGTCAACGCCATGCGGTTGCTGGGGCGCTGGATGCGGATGGTAACCATTCCCAACCAATCCTCAGTGGCGAAGGCCTTCCAGGAGTTCGAGCCGGACGGCCGGATGAAGCCGTCCGCCTACTACGATCGCGTGGTCGACGTGATGGAGGAGCTGGTCAAGTTCACGCTGCTGGTGCGCGACCGATCGGACTACATGGTAGACCGCTACAGCGAACGCAAGGAATCGGAGGCAAAGCGAAAAGCCGCCGAACTCGCCCGGATCGCCATGAGCGGAGAACCGCGATAACACCGCCCTAACGGGGTAGCATGCGCGCCAGCGTACCGTCGCCGAGGCGGAAATGATGGTAGAGCGCGCCGGCTATATGCAGCCCGATGATCCCCAGCGCGGCATAGGCGAGCACGGTGTGGATGTCGCCCGCCAAATGGCCGATGGAGCTGTGCGCCTCCACCAGCCTGGGCAGCCCGAAGACTCCGAAAAGGGTGACATCCCATCCCCGCGCATTGGCGTTGGCCCAACCGAGGGCCGGCATCGCGATCAGCAAACCATAAAGCGACAGATGCGCTATATATGCGCCCCTCACCTGCCAGACGGGAAACCCCTCGGTCGCCAGTGGAATGGGGTGGAACAGCCGCCAGGCCAGCCGCAGCAGCATGATCAGCAGGATCACCGTGCCGATCGAGAGGTGAAGCGAGATCAAACCCTCGGCCCGCATATCCCGGTGGATTTCCGGCATCGTCCAGGCAACGGCATATTGCACGGCCAGAAGCAGGACGATGCTCCAATGGAGCAATTTGGCAACTGAATCATAGTTCTTGAGTTCGATCGGCTCGGTCATCGGTTTGTCCTTTCCGTCATCGGGTCAATGTACAGGGTTTGCAGGACGGCCGAGAAAAACAGTGACAGCGGCGCCGCAAGCAGGACGCCGGCAGGGCCGAACAGAGTGCCGAACACGATGATCGAGATGAGCGACACGACGGGAGGCAGGGCCGTCGCCTCGGCCTGAACCAGCGGCGTGATCACGTCCCCTTCGACCAGATGCACCCCGCAAAAAAGCAGCACGACCCAAACCACATGCAAAGGTCCGACATTAAGCGCGACCAGTATCGCCGGGACCGTGGACAGGATCGTGCCGACATAGGGAATGAAACTCAGTATCCCGCTCAGCAATCCCAGGGCCAGGGCGGCATCGATGCCCAGCAGCCACAGGCCGATGCTGGACAGGACCGTGATCGAGGCCATCACGATCGCCTGACCGACCAGCCAGCGCCGCAGAAGCGTCTCCACCCGATGGAACAACTCGTCGAGACGGCCATGGTAGGCCGGGGGCACGGCCTTCAGCATGAGATCCCGATAGAGTGCGGGCTGTGCGGCGATATAGATCGCCACCACCAGCATGATCAGGGCGTACCCCACGGCCGCCGCCAGGGACCTGACCGCCTGAGCCAGCAACAGCGCCACCTTTCCGGTCGTGTCCGGCACCGGCATCTCCCGCGCCTGTTCGAAGGCGAAGCGGGCAAAACGGTTGGTCTGGATCAACTCGACGAACAGGGAAACCCCGGCAGGCACCTGCCGTTTCAATTCGTCGACCTGTCCGGCGATGATGCTGCCGAACAGCCACAGGATGAGCGCGGAGACGGCGACCACGCCGGTTATGGCGATACCGAGTGCGGCTCCGTCGGCGATACCGGTTCCCTGCCTGATCAGGCGGGTCGCCGCGCGCAGCCCGATCGCGAGAAGGACGGCGCCGAAGATGATGATGGCCAGCGCCGCCAAGCGCCATAGCGCCAGGGCCATGCCGATCATCAGCAGGGTGATGGCGACACGGCGCACGAACTCTCCCAACCCGATCGCCGATTTACCGAGGTTTCGATGAACCATGGCGGCCCCTCCGGAGCTTTGAAAAGGTACCTTTGCTCAAGGGTCCTACGGCCGCACCGATCAGTTCGATGCCTGCCAGGGCGGCGCCCGCGGCGGCAAGGGAAAGAGCACTCTGCGACACGCTCAAGGGAACGAATTCGAACAGCGAACGAATTTGAGGCACCGAAAAGGCAAGCCCTAGCGCCGCGGCCGTAGCCGCCGCGACGATACCGAGGACGCGATTGGGCTTCAGCCTGCCCGGCACGATCATGCCGGACGAAGATTTATTGGCGAGAATCAGCCCGAAATTTCCCAAAACCATCGTCAGGAAAGCCATCGAGCGCGACGTGCCGTCGATCCCTTGTCCTCCCGCCACCAGGACGATCAGCGCCGCCGCCAGCACGATGGTGCCTTGGAGCAGAGAACGGACGATCAGCCGCCGGTCGAACAAAGGCGCGCCGGGCCGGCGGGGCGGACGTTCCATGATATCGGGCTCCTCGGCCTCCGCCTCGAAGGCGATCGAGGAAACCGGGTCGATGATCAATTCAAGGAAGACGACATGGACCGGTCCCAGCAGGATGGGCCAGTTCAGCAGAACGGGGATCAGGGACAGGCCTGCGATCGGCACATGCACCGCTAGGATATAGCCGAATGCCTTGCGCAGATTGTCGTCGATGCGGCGGCCGCAGCGGACCCCGGCGACCAGACTGGAGAAATCGTCATCGAGCAGCACCACCGCTGCCGATTCGCGGGCTACGTCGGTCCCCCGGCCGCCCATCGCCACGCCGATATGGGCGGCCTTGAGCGCAGGCGCATCATTGACGCCATCGCCGGTCATCGCCACCACCTCGCCACCGCGTGTCAGGATCTGTACGAGGCGGAGCTTCTGGTCGGGCGCGATGCGCGCGAAAATACAGGTCCGCCTGACTGTCTCCAGCGCCTGTTCATCGTCCAGCGCCGCGAGCTCGTCTCCGGTCATGACGGGGCTATCCGGAATCCCCGCCTGGCGGGCGATCGCCTGAGCCGTCACCGGATGATCGCCGGTGATCATCGCAACCTTGATTCCGGCGGTATGGCAGGCCGTCACCGCTTCGGCCACGCCCGGCCGCAGCGGATCGGCAAGGCCGATCAGGCCGATGAGGGTGAAGTCGATATCGTGCTGGCGGTCTGGCATCCGGCCATCGACGGCTCGGCCTTTCGCAACGGCCAGTACCCGCAGACCGCGCCCGGCCAGTTCCGAAGCCTCCCGCTCGAGGTGGCTCAAGCGGTCGGGAGAAAGATGGCAGAGATTCCCGATCGCCTCGGGGGCGCCTTTCGAGGCGATGATCCAGGGCGGCCCTTCGCGGGGCTGCCAGATTTGCGACATGGCCATCAGTTCGGGTGAAAGCGGGTAATCACGCACAAGCGACCAGTCGGCATGCAAATGCTCGGTACGGGCAAGAGCCGCGGCGCCAAGCGCCATGAACGCCTGTTCCATCGGATCGAAAGGATCGGGCCGGCTGGCAAGGATGGCGAACTCGACGAGCTCGTGAAACTCTTCGGGAAGCGAGTCGAGGGCGGCGCCGGTGATGGGGAGTTCCGCTCCCCCGGCGCGCAGCACGGCGATCTGCATGCGGTTCATGGTGAGAGTGCCGGTTTTATCGGTGCACAGGATGGTCGCCGCTCCCAGCGCCTCGACCGCCTCGGCCCGACGGGTCAAGACGCGGCGCTGCGACATCCTCCATGCGCCGAGAACCACAAAGATCGTCAGGACTAGCGGAAATTCTTCGGGCAGGGTCGCCATGGCCAGGGTGATGCCCGCAAGAGCTGCGGCGGTCCAGTCGTGGCGAAGCACGCCGTACGTCCCAGCCAGCAAGAGAGACGAAGCGATGCCCGCCACGGCAAAGAAGCGGACGAGCGATCGGGTCTGGCGCCGCAGCGGAGTCGGCGCGCTCTCCAGGACCGTGAGGCTCCTGCCGATGCGGCCGAGTTCGCTGTTTGCCCCCGTGGCGACGATCTCGGCAAGTCCGGTACCCGCGACCACCAGACACCCGGACCGGACATGGTCGTCGCCTCCGACGGCTTTCAGGACGGGGACGGACTCTCCGGTCAGGATGGATTCGTCGACCTGCAGGCCTGCCGCTTCGAGCACCAGGGCGTCGGCGGGAACGCGATTGCCCTCCGCCAGAACGATCAGATCTCCGCGGACCAGCCGGCGCGCATCGAGTGTTTGGCGAACGCCCCCGCGAATGACCGTCGATTGGATACCCGAAAGGTCTCTCAAGGCGGCCAAAGCTCTTTCCGAACGGCTTTCCTGGAGAATCACCATCACGACATTGAGAATTGCGAAAGCCAGGAGGATCGATGCTTCGGCCGGATTGCCCAGAATCAGATAAAGCAGCCCAGCGGCCAGAAGCAGTTGCAGCATCGGTTCGCGCAACGCATCGACGGCGATTCGCCCGACCATGCGGCGACGCTCCTGTGGAAGTTCGTTGAGGCCCTCCGCAGCAAGGCGCTGAGCGGCCTCGGTCGTGGCAAGACCGTTCCAGGGCATGCGGTGATTGTCCCGCCCGGCGCCCCATCGAACATTGATATGGCGCAAATCGGAACACCCGCCGTGACCTTATTCTCCACCGGGCTCGCGACGTGTGGTGAGGATGCATCATGAATTGTCCGACCCTGATGGTTTTGGCCGAACTGGGGCGCTCTAACGCATCGCTTCTTGCGGTGGCCCACGACATTGCCAAGCGGACTCATGCTTCGATAATCGGCGTTGCCCGGGCCCGACCCATCGAGGCCATGATTGCTCCCGTCGGCATCTCGGCCGGCGATGTGGTCCGCGAGGACATCGATCGCATCGAGCGGGAGGCCATGGCCGCCGAAGCGGAATTCCGCAATCGAATGAAGACCCGCTCCCAAAGGCTGGAGTGGGACATGGCCCTCACGCCTCATTCGCTGTCGCGTGAAATCGCCGATCTAGCCTGCGCGGCCGATATTCTGATGGTTGGCCTGGCGCAGGACAGGGACGACCTCTCCAACTCGTCGCGGCGGCCGGATGCCGGCGACCTGATCATGCGGGCCGGCAGGCCGGTGCTCGTCGTTCCTCCCGGCATCGAGCGCTTCACCTTCGGCGGGGCGCTCGTCGCATGGAAGGACTGCCGCGAAGCGCGGCTTGCTCTGGCGGCAGCACTGCCCCTTCTCCGCTTGATGAACCGGGTCGTCGTAGCCGAGATCACCGACGAGGCGTCCCCCGAGGATGCCGAAGCGCGGCTGCGAAGGATAACCGGATGGCTGGCGCGCCAAGGAATCGAGGCCGTTCCCCATATTGCATCGCCCTTGGGCCAGGATGGCGACCGACTTCTCGAGCTGGCCGAGGAGAAGGGAGCCGAATTAATCGTCGCGGGGGCTTATGGCCATAGCCGCGCCAGCGAATGGGTACTGGGCGGGATGACCCGCACGCTTCTACATCGCTGCAACCGTTGCACCCTGCTGTCGCATTAGGGAATAGGAACTCTGGGCGTCAGCTCAGGAAACCGGCCTCGCATAAGATCACAAACAAGGCTCCGTGAGCGTCTCAGGGATGAAAGCACCCGAGAGGGTCTTCCGTACTTCGACACACAGATCCTCCACGAGTTGCAGCACGTCAGCTGCCGCCGAGGCGAACCCGCAAACAATCTTTTGGTGTCGAGATAATGCGGTCTGCGCCGCCTTCGCCATCGAGTTCAAAAGCGCTTGGGCGCGGACGATTTAGCCGATCGCCCGCCGCTCGGCGTCGCGCATCAAATCGAGGCCCTTCATCATCTCGTTCTGGATGAAGTCGGCGCGCTTGACCGGGCCGCCGGCATTGTCGTGCGGGAACTGGCGGGCGAAGATGTTCATCTTGACCGTCAGGCCGCACAGGATGGCGCCGATCGCCACATGCTGCTGTTCGATCATGGAGCGGACGGAGCGGAACTCCTCCTGCGTCATGTTCTCGAACAGCTTTTTGGTGCGGGCCTCGATCAGGTTCAGGCGCTTGGCGAGGCCGCCGCGCAAGGATTGCAGAGCCTGTTCGACCACGTCGCAGGTGCGCATCAGCGCTCCGTTCTGCTTCAGCTGGTAGCTGCTGCGGATCATTTTCAGCGCCCCGACCACACTGTCGAAATAGGGGGCCAGACGGTCCAGGCAATGGCGGAAATAGGACAGCGACAGGAAGGTGTCGCCGTAATCCTCGAGGAATTTCGGCACCTCATGGACCTCGACGCTGAGCGTCCTGGCCATCGCGAACAGACGCTCGCGCACCTTTTTCACGTCCGGGTCCTGGAACAGCTTCAGCACGTCCTGGAAATTGGCCAGTTCGACATCCTCGCCGGCGAACAGCACCTTCACCAGCGGACGGGTGAAGGCCACCATATATTTGCCGAGTTCGGCCTGCTTGGCGTCGGACAGGCGCAAGGCGCTGACGTCGTTGACCTGGATGCCCTGGTTGCGCAGCGCGATGCGCAGCGAATAGATGTCGAAGCTGGGCAGCAGCGCGAGTTTGCGCAGCAGCGCGTGATCGGGATGGATCGTGCCTTCGGGCCAATTGAATTTCTGCGGCAGCACCTCGATGTCGAGCTGCCCGGAGCCGGCCACATCGTCGCGGAAAACCTCGACCACGCTCTGCAGCTGATGATTCTTGATCATCCGCGCTTCCTGCAGGATCGGCGTCTCGATCGGCATGATGCTGAGAGGCAGCATGAACAGCGAATCCATGTCGCTGTCTTCGATGGGTTCCAGAAAATCGACCATCGCCCCAGCCTTACCCCCCAGTTGGCATGCGGCGCCATTCTCTGCGGAAAGACGCGGCCTGTCCATGCTTAGCGCATGAATTTATAGCGGAATCTCCATTTCCACCTTCCAGCGCACGGTGCCGGATGGGCTGGCGTCGGTGGCGCCGAACAGATAACCGGCCTCGTAACGCAAGCGGCCGGCAGATCCCAGCAGGAAGGTTCCGGTCGCGACCGGACCGGCGATCAGTTGTCCCCGCTCGAACCGGTCCGGCTGATCGACGCGCCCGGCCTGGCCGAATAGCTCGACGGCCGGCGCGAATTGCCGCCAGATATTCCAGCGGCTCTGCCAGGCATAGGAGAAGCGCAGGCCGGACACGTCCTCGTCGGGGCTGAAGCCCTTGTCGAAGAACAGGTCCAACGTGTGGGTGGTGCGGCCGATATCCTTGAGGAAGACGCCTCCCACCAGCACCCCGTCGGGATTTTCCCGGCCATGCAGGGCAGACCGGTCATATTCCGCATAGAGGCCGGCATCGACCCAGCCCTCGCCCGGTTCGGTCAGGCGGATCAGCGTCTCCAGCTGAACGCCGTCGATCTGCGTCGGATTGCCCGGCCCCGCCTCGCGCTCCCACTCCAGTTCGGCGCCGACATGCCACCAGCGGGTGATGCCGGTGCCGAGATCGAGCGAATAGACTCGCCCGCCGTCCCGATCGGCGGAACCCTCATGCTCAATCTCGATTTCCCGGTAATCGATCTCGTTGGGCGAGACCAGCCGCAATTCGTCGGCGCGCGCGGCGCCGGCGAACAGCAGCGCCGCGGCCACTACGTTCCTCATTTGACGATCAACAGACCCTTGGTCGCCTGATGGCGATCGTCATAGAAAGGGTAATTGCCGGGGTCGAGCGGCCCGAGAAAAATGCCCCGCTCCTCTCCCGGCTCGATCACCTCCTCGCGGTCGAGCTCGTCGCTCTCCCATTCGATCGTGCCGGCGCTGTCATTCTTGATCAGCAGCTTGAATTTGACGTGGGCCGGCGCCTCGATCTGCTCGGGAACGAATTTGTGGTCGCGCAGGGTAAGCCGCAGCGGCTCATCCGCCGCCAGCGGCGACACGGCGGCGATGAACAGGAGGAGAGCGAACAGCGTCTTCATGTCAGTGCGCCTCGGCGGCAGGCTTCTGGCGGAAGGCCAGTATCAGCACGATCATGACGGCGAGCAGGATGCCGCTGGCCACAAACCGGTTCAGTTCCAGACCGCCCTCCTCGGCCGGCTTGTCGAAGAAGTCGCCGACCACCGCGCCCAGCGGACGGGTCAGCACGAAGGCGCCCCAGAACAGCGCCGTACGCGAGATTTTGGTGGCGAAGTAAAGAACCGCCAGGACCGCCAGCGCCCCGCCGAACACGCCGATGCTGCCGAGATAGCCCAAGCCCGCATCGTCGGCCATCCAGTCGCCCAGCGCCGTGCCCAGGGTCTGCGAGAACATGATGGTCACCCAATAGAACGCCTCGGCTTTGGGCGAGCTGACGGTGTCGATCGAGACCGAACCCATCACCTTGTGCCACACCGCGAAAGAGGCCAGCAGCAGGATCAGCAGCAGCGAGGAACCGCCGGCATAGCCGATGCCCAGGCTGCGGTCGGCGAAATCGGCCAGGGTGGTGCCGACGGTGGTGGTGGCGATGATGGTCAGCCAATAGAGCGCCGGATGGAAGGCGCGCGCCTTGATCTGCGCCGTCACGGCGGCGATGAAGATCACCGCGAAGATGCCGGTGCCGACCAGGTAGCCGAGATCCATCGACATCGAGACGGCATCGCCGCCGGTCTCGCCCAAGGTGGTGGCGGCGATCTTGATCAGCCAGAAGACGAACGTGACTTCGGGAACCTTGGCGAGAGCGCGTTGCATCGGCGCGTGCATTGTCTTGTCCTTGTCAGAAAGCCCGACCTAACCATGCGGCCGGAGGGAAGCGCCACTAACAATTGCGTTAAAGCGGGTTGGACGGCCAGCGCTTTGACGAGAATCAAGGCGGCGGGACATCCGGGGCGCTACCAATGGGCAAGCATCGCGCAACCAGCATCGAGGAAAATCATGAAACTCCGCATCGCCGCCCTGTTCCTGCTGGCCTGTTCCGCGCTCGCACAGGCGACGCCGGCTTCGCGGGACGAGGATTTCGCCCCCTGCACGGACGCCGGCACCGGCCCCGAATTGGCCGGCTCCCTTTGCGCCCATTTCCCGATCCCCGGCGGCAAGGGAACCCTGCTGTTGCGGCAATTCCCATCCGCAGCGCCGTCGCGCGGCCAGGTCTGGCTGCTGGCGGGCGAATCCGGCTCGACGCTCTACCCCCTCATCGGCACGCTGCGGAAGGCATTCCCGGGCTACGACCTCATCGTTCCCGACCGCCGCGGCTCCGCCCATACCGCCGCCCTCGACCTGCAAGCCGAGATCGATCACTACGCAGGCGGCGGCGCCACGCTGCTGTATGGCGCGACACAGGGAAGCGAGGTCGTCCTCAAAGCGCTGCCGCTGGTGCGCACGCACAGGATCGAGGCGGTCATTCTCGACAGCCCGCCCCTCACCGTGGGTGGCATCGCCCCCGAACAAACCCCATCGCCTGGGGAACAGGGCCTCGACCTCTCTCCGCCCCGGACCCTGGTGCTGCAAGGCGACGCGACCACGCCCCCGCCCGCGGAACTCGACAAAAAGGCGCCGGTAACCACCTATGCCATCGAAGGCGCACCGAGTTTCCTGATGCTGACGGTTCCCGAATGCGCGGCCCCGCTGGTGCATGATTTCGTCGAAGGCGGTTCCGAAGGCGGCGCCCCCTGCGCGGCGAGGCTCAGCATCCGCTTCTGACGCCGGCCTATTGAATTGTCCACCGCGCGACAGCAGATTTGCCGCGTAGGAGGACATCATGACCCATCGTACGCTTGCGGGCGCCCTCGGCGCCGTTTTGACGACCCTGCCGCTCTTCGCCTTCGCCCAGACGCCAGGCGCCGCCTCGTTCGGCGAGCATTGCGCCGCCTGCCACGGCGACCGCGGCCAGGGCGGGGCCAACATCCCCGCTTTGACCACGCCCCATGCGCAGCAGCAAAGCGAGCAGGCGCTGTTCGACTTCATCACCAAGGGCAATCCGTCGAACGGCATGCCGTCCTGGGCCCAGCTGCCCGAGACCGAACGGCGCCAGCTGGTGGCCTTCGTGAAAGCCCTCCCCGCCGGCGCGGTCGCCACCACGGCGCAGTCGACCGTCACCGCCGCGTCTCCGCTCAACGCCCCGCCGCCGACGCCGCCCTTCACCGATTTCCGCTATGAATCGCCGGGCACCATCCACAAGGTGACGGTGAGCGATCTGCCGCAGCCCTTCGCCACCGACTCGGCCGGCAATCCGCCCAAAGTGGTGCCGCGTCCCGAAGGCGCCTGGCCCAAGACCCTGCCCGGCTTCAAGGTCGAGCTCTATGCCGAGGGCCTGACCAATCCGCGCCTGACCCGCACCGCGCCCAATGGCGACGTGTTCGTGGCCGAGACCAATGCCGGCCGCGTCCGCGTCTTCCGCGGCATCACCGCGGACGGCAAGCCCGAACAGGTCGAGATCTTCGCCGAGGGCATCGCCAAGCCGTTCGGCATCGCCTTTTATCCGGCCGACAAGCCGAAATGGGTCTATGTCGCCGGCTTCGACCGGGTGATGCGCTTCCCCTATCAGGCCGGCGACATGAAGGCGCGCGGCCCGGCCGAGCAGCTGACCGAGATCCCGGGCGGCACCGGCCACACCTCGCGCGACGTGCAGTTCTCGAAGGACGGCAAGACCATGTTCGTCTCGGTCGGCTCGAAGTCGAACGTCGACGATACCGACACCTCGCCCGAGGAAAAGGACCGCGCCGACATCCTGCAATTCACGCCCGAGGGCAAGGACAAGAAGATCTTCGCCTATGGCATCAGAAATGCCGTGGGCCTGGCGGTCGATCCCAAGACCGGCGAGCTGTGGTGCTCGGTCAATGAGCGCGACGGGCTGGGCGACAATCTGGTGCCCGACTACATCACCCATGTCGAGCCGGGCGGCTTCTATGGCTGGCCGTGGTGGTATATGGGCCAACATCAGGACCCGCGCCATCAGGGCAAGCACCCCGAACTGAAGGACAAGGTGATCACCCCGGACGTGGTGCTGCAGCCGCACAACGCCTCGCTGGAAATGACCTTCTATGACGGCAAACAGTTCCCCGCCGAGTACCAGGGCGACATCTTCGCCTCCGAGCACGGCTCGTGGAACAAGGCGGTGCGCGTCGGCTACGAGGTGATCCGCGTGCCGCGCCACCAGACCGGCCGGGCCAGCGGCGAGTACGAGGACTTCCTGACCGGCTTCGTCATCGACAACGAACATGTCTGGGGCCGCCCGGTCGGCGTGACCGTCGCCAAGGACGGCTCGCTGCTGGTGGTCGACGACGCGTCGGGGTCGATCTGGCGGGTCAGCTATACGGGCAAGTAACAAAACCCAAGGACGGAACGATTCCCCCGGGAATCGTTCCGCGGCCGCTCGCGGCCGGCGCGCTGCCGATGGCCGCACTCACACAGGCAACATAGCTTGGCGCGGTAGCCAAGCGGCTGGAAGCCGCGCCCGGCGCCTGAGGGGCTAATGTTAAGCTCCGGGCTTGCCCGCCGCCTGATCCAGCGCCTGCAACACGGCATCGTCCGTCAGCAATTCCGGCAGCACCACGCCGTTCGGCGCGCCCGGACCATAGACCACATCGAACGGAATGCCGTACCGGCCGAAGCCCGCCAGGTAATTGGAGATGGTTTCGTCGGGACGGGTCCAGTCCGCCTGCATCGCGACCACGTTCGGGGCGTGCAGGCGCTTGGCGACCTCGCCGCGATAGACCACCGTCGCCTTGTTGACCTGGCAGGTCAGGCACCATTCGGCGGTGACGTCGACGAACACCACATGGCCGGCCGCCACTTCGGTCGCCACCGCGGCCTGGTCGAACGGCTTCCACAATCCCTTGGCCGCGGCATGGCGGTCTTCCGCCGCCGGCGCATCGCCGAACGCCGACAGGCCGACGGCGGCGGCCACCGTCGCCACCATCACCAGACCGCGCGGAATGGCGGGAATGCGATGCGCCAGGGCCAGCAGGACCAGCGCCAGCGCCATCGCCGCGGCCACCGTCAGGCCGATCTGCAGCCCGATCACGATCACCAGCACCGACAGCAGCCAGATGCCGGTCGCCAGCAGGGCCAGGCCGAGGATCTTGCGCGCGATGATCATCCAATTGCCGGGGCGCGGCAGCTTCTGCGCCAGCTGCGGCCAGGCCGCCACGGCGAGATAGGGTGCGGCCATGCCGACGCCCAGCAGCAGGAAGATCGAGAAGATCTCGACGGTGCCGTGTGCTAAAGCAAAGCCGACGGCGGTGCCGAGGAACGGCGCCGAACAGGGCGTCGCCAGCAGGGTGGCGAAGGCGCCGGTGGCGAAATGGCCGCCCCAGCCCTTGCTCGGCCCGGCATTGGCGCCGATGTCGGCGAGGAATTGCGGCAGCGGAATCTCGAACCAGCCGAACAGATTGGCGGCGAACAAGGTCACCAGCGCGATCATGATGCCCAGGAACAAGGGCTGCTGGAACTGGATGCCCCAGCCGACCGCCGAACCGGCCAGCTTGACCACGCTGGTCACGGCGGCCAGGGCCAGGAAGGAGACGATGATGCCGGCGGCGGTGGCCAGGAAGCTGGAGCGCACCTCGCTCTTTTCGGCGCCGCCATGGCTGATCAGGGCCAGCACCTTCAGCGACAGCACCGGCAGCACGCACGGCATCAGATTGAGGATCAGCCCGCCCAGCAGCGCCACGCCCAGCATGGCCAGCAGACGGGGGAAACGGATGCCGGGCTGGGGCGCGGCGGGATCGGCCTCGATCTCCATGCCGCGGTCGCCATCAACCACGGTCAGCACGACGGGCTTGCCGAGCAGGCCGCCCTCGCCGGTATTCTCGACCGGCTTGACGTGGAACACCGCCTTTTTGCCGCCCTGCTGCAGCTCGACGCGCGGCCGCGAGAACTGCATCTGGTCGGCGCGTTCGAGGAACAGGTCGGGGTCTTTCAGCGCCGGATTGGCGGCAACCGTAACCACCAGCTCGCCCGATTCCGAGGCCTCGGCCGAGACCAGCGACAAGCCGGCGCGCGGACCGTCGCCCGGCACATTGGCGGCGAAGCGGCTGATATCATGGGCATGCGGGGTCGCCGAAGCCGGACCGTTGGGCAGCGACATCGACAGATCGGCATGCTGGGGGACGCACACCACGGCGCAGGTCAGGTAATCGACGGCGGCGCGCAGGATCAAAGGCTGCGACGAATCGGTGACCCGGGCCGCCAGCGGCAGGATCACATGGCCCTTGTACCCCATCGTTTCGAGGCCGGAAATGCTGAAGCGATGGGGCGCCGGCCACGAGATGACCGTGTCGGCCAGATTGTCCGACCCCTTCCAATCGATGGCGGGCGGATAGCCGGCATCGCCGGGCGAGCGCCAGTAGATTTTCCAGTCTGGCTGCAGCTCGAACTCGAGTCCCAGCTGCACCGAACCGGCGTCGCCGACCGCCGTTACGGCCGACACCAGGCGGATGCGTCCCTGCTCCGTCGTCACCCAGTTCGAGGCTGCCGGTTCGGCCATCGCCGCCTGTGCCGAAATCAGGCCGATCAGAAGCGCGGCCAACCATTTAACCATCAATCTCACCCTTGCTCTAACCTTGCTTTAAGCCCCGCAGAAGCATATCTGATGAATATGTCTACGCTCATCAACCCCTCAGGCTATCTGGCTGGCCAAATGTTGATCGCGATGCCCCAGATGCGCGACGCGCGCTTTTCCCGGGCGGTGGTCTATATGTGCGCCCATACGGCCGAAGGCGCCATGGGGCTGGTGATCAACCGCATGTTCAACGGCCTGTCCTTCCCCGACCTGCTGGAACAACTCAACATCGAGCCGACCCCGCTGTGCGATCCGATCAAGATCCATTTCGGCGGCCCGGTCGAGGCTGGCCGCGGCTTCGTGCTGCATTCCACCGACTATGTTCAGGAAACCACCCTGGTGGTCAATGACGAGGTCGGGCTGACCGCCACCATCGACGTGCTGAAAGCGATCGCCAACGGCCAGGGCCCGGCCCGCAGCCTGCTCGCGCTGGGCTATGCCGGCTGGAGCGCCGGACAGCTCGACAACGAGATCCGCGACAATGCCTGGCTGAGCGTCGAGCCCGACAATGAATTGCTGTTCGGCGCCGACATCGACCACAAATGGGAACGCGCCATCTCCAAGATCGGCGTGGACTTCAGCATGCTGTCCGGCGATGCCGGGCATGCTTAGTTTTTTTCCCTCAAGCGCCGGGCGCGGCCTCCGGCCGCTTGGCTTACGCGCCAAGCTATAGCGTCTGTGTGATCGACGCTGTTGGTAGCGCGGGGCCGCAGTCGCGGCCCGGAAAGAAGAGTTTGGAGCACTGTTATGTCGCATGATGCCACTACCGAAGATCTTTTTTTTCAGCGCGCCGGGCTCGACCGCGACGCGACCAACGCCTTGGTGGCCGATGCGCTGACCGGGGCGGATGATGGCGAGTTGTTCCTTGAATACCGCCAATCCGAGAGCATCAGCCTCGATGACGGCAAGATCAAATCGGCCAATTTCGACACCTCCATGGGGTTCGGCCTACGCGCGGTGTCGGGTGAGGCGACCGGCTTCGCCCATGCCAGCGAATTCTCGGAAGGTGCGCTGAAGCGCGCCGCCGATACGGTCAAGGCGGTGCGCTCGGGCCGGGGCGGCGAGGCCGCGGTCGGACCGGGCGGTACCAACACCCAACTCTACACAGACGCCAACCCGATCAATCTTATTCCCTTCGAGACCAAGGTCGCCCTGCTGCAGAAGATCGATGCCTATGCCCGCGCCAAGGACCCGTCCGTGGTGCAGGTGATGGCCTCGATCCTCGGCTCGTGGCAGGCGGTGCGCATCATCCGCGCCGACGGTCAGTTCGCCTCGGACGTCCGCCCCATGGTGCGCCTCAACGTGTCGGTGATGACCGAACGCGACGGCCGCCGCGAAACCGGCAGCCATGGCATGGGCGGACGCGTCACCTATGACGGCCTGATCGACGAGACCGCCTGGAAGGCCGCCGTCGACGAAGCGCTGCGCCAGTCGTTGCTCAATCTCGATTCGGTGCCGGCGCCGGCCGGCGACATGACCGTGGTGCTGGGGCCGGGCTGGCCCGGCGTGCTGCTGCACGAAGCCATCGGCCATGGCCTGGAAGGCGATTTCAACCGCAAGGGCACTTCGGCCTTTTCGGGGCGCATCGGCGAGCGCGTCGCCTCGCCGGGCGTCACCGTGGTCGATGACGGCACCCTGCCCGACCGCCGCGGCTCGATCTCGATCGACGACGAAGGCACCGCTTCGTCGCGCTCGGTGCTGATCGAGGACGGCATCCTCAAGGGCTATATCTTCGACCGCCTGAATGCCCGCCTGATGGGCGTGCGCCCGACCGGCAACGGCCGTCGCCAATCCTATGGCAGCCAGCCGATGCCGCGCATGACCAACACTTTCATGCTGAATGGCGACAAGGACCCGGGCGAGATCATCGCCTCGGTCAAGAAGGGTATCTACGCCGTCAATTTCGGCGGCGGCCAGGTCGACATCACCAGCGGCAAGTTCGTCTTCTCGGCGACCGAGGCCTATCTGGTCGAGAACGGCAAGCTGGGCCCCGCCGTCAAGGGCGCCACCCTGATCGGCAACGGCCCCGACGTGCTGACCCGCGTCTCGATGATCGGCAACGACCTGGCGCTCGATGACGGCGTCGGCACCTGCGGCAAGGACGGCCAGAGCGTGCCGGTCGGGGTCGGCCAGCCGACCCTGCGCATCGACGGCCTGACCGTGGGCGGCACCGCCTGACATCCGTCAGAGAACGTCTCGAACAGGCCGTAGACCATCACCGGGCCGGAAGGCTTGGTGATGCCGAACGGCTCTATCGGGAAATTCTCGCGCAGGATTCCCGCCACGCCGACGCGCTGCATCTGCTCGGGCTGATCGCCCATCAGGTCAAGCGGCACGATATCGCCGCCGACCTGATCGGCCAGGCGATCGCGGTCAATCCCAACGCTCCCTCCTATCAGGCGAACCTCGGCGCCGCGCTGATGAAGCTCGGCCGGATCGAAGAGGCTCTGGCGGCCTGCGATGCGGCGCTGGGGCTTTCGCCCGGCCATATCGATGCAGGGTATAATCGCGGCCTCATCCTGCACGAGCTCGGCCGACTGGACGAGGCCGTGACGGCTTTTGACCGCCTGCCGGACCACGCCCAGGCGCGGGCGGGCCGTGGGACCGCGCTATATGCTCTCGGGCGTCTCGACGAAGCCTTGGCCGCCTATGACGCCGCGCTCGAACTCGATCCCGATCAGGCCCTGGCGCTGTCGAACCGCGGCATCGTGCTCTATCTGCTCGGCCACGCGGAAGAGGCCCTGGCGTCCTATGATTCCGCGCTCCGCCTCGTGCCCGATCATGCCGATGCGCTTTCCAATCGAGGGCCCGCCCTGTGCGATCTGGGCCGCTATGCAGACGCCCTGGCCTCCTACGATGCGGTGATCCGCATCAGGCCGGACCATGCCCAGGCCCATTACAACCGCGGCACCGCCCTCTATGAGCTGGGCCGCATCGACGAAGCACGCGCATCCTATGAGGCCGCTCTGCGCCTCAAACCGGATTACGCCGAAGCGGCGAGCCAGCTTCTCCATTGCCTGCAAAGCCTCTGCCTGTGGGACGGGCTGGACCAGCGCCGCCAGGAGCTGCTGCGCCTGATTCCGGCCCACGGAGAGAGGATTCCGCAATTCCCGCTGCTCACCTTCGGCCTCACCGCCGAACAGCAGCTCATCGCGGCGAGGAACTTCGCGAGCAAACTGCCTGGTGCGCCGATCCCGCCGCGGCGCAAGGGCCCGAAAATCCGCGTCGGCTATATGTCCGCCGATTTCCGCATCCATCCGACCAGCCAATTGATCGCTGAACTGATCGAGCGTCATGGCCGGCAAGACTTCGACATCATCGGCTATTCCTTCGGTCCCGACGATGGCAGCCCGATCCGGCGCAGGCTGGCGGAAAGCTTCGACCGCTTCGTCGACCTTCGCGCCGCCACCCATGCTGGCGCCGCCCGAACCATCCGGCAGGACGGCATCGACATCCTGGTCGACCTCAATGGCTATACGCGCGGCGGACGCCCCCAGATCCTGGCTCGGCGGCCCGCACCCGTGCAGGTGAGTTTCCTCGGCTATCCGGGAACGATGGGGGCGGATTTCATCGATTACATCATCGCCGATGCGGTCTGTATTCCGCCGGGCGACGAAATCTTCTTCAGCGAGACGGTCATCCGTCTGCCGGATTGCTATCAGCCGAACGACCGGCAGCGCGAGATCGCGGAGACGCTGCCCCGTGAGGCGACGGGCTTCGTGTTCTGCTGCTTCAACAACAGTTTCAAGATCACGCCCGCTCTGTTCGCGATCTGGATGCGGCTGCTGGCCAAGATACCCGGCAGCGTGCTGTGGCTGCTCGACGGCCCGGCCACGGAAAATCTGAAACGGGAAGCGGTAAAGGCCGGCATCGGCCCGGAGCGCTTGATCTTCGCGCCCCGCCTGCCCCTGCCCGAGCATCTGGCGCGCCATCGCCAGGCCGATCTGTTTCTCGACACCCTGCCCTACAACGCCCACACCACCGCCAGCGACGCGCTGTGGGCGGGTCTGCCCCTGTTGACCTGCCGGGGTGAAACCTTCGCGGGACGGGTCGCCGCCAGCCTGCTCACGGCGGTTGGGCTGCCCGAGCTGATCACCTCGTCGCTGGAAGAGTATGAGGCGACGGCCCTGGCCCTGGCGACGGACGCCGCCAGGCTGGCCGGGTTGAGGGAAAAGCTCGCGGGCAACCGCGATACGGCGCCGTTATTCGACACCGATCGCTTCGCCCGCGCTCTCGAAGACGCCTATCGGCGCATCGCTCAGTAGCAATGCTCGCGGTAGACTTCGTCGATGTCGCCCTTCCAGCGGCCGGCGAAGTCGGCCAGCATCTCGTCGGCCGGCGACATCCCGGTCTCGACCGAGCGATCCAGCGTTTCCAGGAAGATCGCTTCCGTGCGGCCGAACTGATCATGCTCGCCACGGCGGTCGAGACCGTCGCGGGCGATCTTCAGCGTCTGGCGGGCGATGTCGAGCACCGTGCCCTTGCGGAACGGCGTCTTGAGGCCCTGGCGCGGAACGCCGGCGCGTAAGGACGCGCGTTCCTCCATCGACCAGTCCTTGACCAGATCCCAGGCGGCATCCAGCGCCACCGTGTCGTAGAGCAGGCCGACCCAATAGGCCGGCAGCGCACAGAGACGGCGCCACGGGCCGCCGTCGGCGCCGCGCATTTCCAGATAGCGTTTCAGGCGCACTTCGGGGAACACCGTGGTCAGGTGATCGGCCCAGTCGCCCATGGTCGGCAGCTCGCCGGGCAGCGCCGCCAGCTTGCCCTGCATGAAGTCGCGGAAGGACGAGCCGGCCACATCGATATATTTCCCGTCGCGATAGACGAAATACATCGGCACATCGAGCACGTAATCGACATGGCGCTCGAAGCTCATGCCGTCCTCGAACACGAAGGGTAGCAGGCCGGTGCGGTCGGGATCGGTGTCGGTCCAGATATTGGCGCGGAAGGATTCGAAGCCCGAGGGCTTACCGTCGACGAAAGGCGAATTGGCCCACAGCGCGGTGGCGATGGGCTGCAGCGCCAAAGCGACGCGGTACTTCTTGACCATGTCGGCTTCGGAGGAGAAATCGAGATTGACCTGCACGGTACAGGTCCGCAGCATCATGTCGAGGCCGAGATTGCCCTTGAGCGGCATATAGCGGCGCATGATGGCGTAGCGGCCCTTGGGCATCCACGGGATGTCCTCGCGCTTCCATTTCGGATTGAAGCCCAGACCCAGGAAACCGACGCCCAGCTTCTGCCCGATCTCCTTGACCTGGGCCAGATGCTCGTTGGTCTCGCGGCAGGTCTGGTGGACGCTCAGCAAGGGCGCGCCCGACAGCTCGAACTGCCCGCCCGGCTCCAGCGTGATGTTGGCGCCGTTCTGGGTCAGGGCGATGACGTGGCCATTCTCCTCGACCGGCTCCCAGCCGAACTGGGTCAGCCCCTGCAGCAGCGCGCGGATGCCGTTATCGCCCTCATAGGCGACCGGACTGTTGTCGGCCAGATGGAAGACGAATTTCTCGTGCTCGGTCCCGATCCGCCAGCTCTCGCGCGGCTTCGATCCTTCGGCGATGTACTCGACCAGCTGGGCTTTGGAGTGGATGGGCTCGACGTTCGGTTTGGCCGGCGCGGACATGCAGACGGGAGCTCCTGGTAGAATTGGCTGTAAGACTTAAGGGGGAGGGTCGCGCCAGTCGCCGCGGATGGCCTGATAGCAGGTCAAGGCAGCTATGGCGGCGGTGTCGGCCCGCAGAATACGCGGTCCCAGTCCGACGCGGACAGCAAACGTGAGACGCGAAAACCCGTCAAGTTCGGATTTCGCGAAGCCGCCCTCGGGTCCGATCAGCACGGCTGCCGGCCCCGGCGGAAGCTCGCCCAGCGCCTCGGCGATTGGCCGCCCGGCGCCGGTCTCATCCATCAACAGAAGAACGCGTCCCTCCGGCCATTTGGTGAGTGCGGCCTGCAAAGACAAGGGGGCGCGCAGCTCGGGCACCGTAAGACGTTCGCATTGTTCCGCCGCCTCGATGGCGATCGCGGCCAGACGCTCCTCGCCGACCCGGCTCATCACGGTGCGCTCGGTGAAAACCGGCTGCAGCACCGAGACGCCCAGTTCGGTAGCCTTCTCGACGATCAGATCGATGCGGGCCCGCTTGACGGCGGCAAACAGCAGCCACAGATCGGGCTCCACGGCTTGCGGCCGCAGCTGTTCGGCGACGGATAGGCGGACTTTCTTCTTGCCGGTTTCGGCGATGACGCCCCGCCATTCGCCGTCCCGGCCATTGAACAGGGCAACCTCGCCGCCGACGGCGAAGCGCATCACGTTCAGCAGGTAATGCGCCTGCTGTTCGCTGACCTGGATGTCGGTGCCGGCCGCCAGGCCCGCCTCGATGAAGAGGCGATGACGCGGGGCCGGCTCCGTCATTGCTTAGGCGGCGCGGGTCGCGCGCGGACGGCCCTGGCCGCCATTGCGGCCGCGGCCCTGCTGGGAACCGCGATTCTGGCCGTGACCATGCCCCTGGCCTTGGCCTTGCCCCTGGCGCTTCTGGCCGCCGGCGGACTGGCCGCCATGGCCGCCGCGGCCCTTGTTTCCGCCGCGCTGCAACTGGGGCGGCTTGACGTGCGGCGAATTGCGCTGGCTGGCGATCGAGGCGTCGTGGAAGGCATGGGCGTCGTCGCCCGGAACGGCCTGGCGGATCACCTTCTCGATGGCGCGGAGATAGGGAATCTCCTCCATCTCGCAGAAGGACAGGGCGACGCCCTCGGCGCCGGCGCGCGCGGTGCGGCCGATGCGGTGGACGTAGCTTTCCGGCTCGTTCGGCAGCTCGTAATTGACGACGTGGCTGACGCCCTCGACGTCGATGCCGCGCGCCGCGATGTCGGTGGCGACCAAAGCGCGCACCTTACCGGACTGGAATTCAGAAAGCGCACGCTGGCGCGCGCCCTGCGACTTGTTGCCGTGGATCGCCTCGGCCGGGATGCCCTGCTTGGCGAGCTGCTCGGCCAGGCGGTTGGCGCCGTGCTTGGTGCGGGTGAAGATGATGACGCGGTTGATGTCCTGCTCCTTGAGCACGGAGACCAGCAGGTCCTTCTTCTTGTCCTTCTGAACGAACATCACCTTCTGCTCGATGCGCTCGACCGTCGAGGAGGCCGGAGTCACTTCGATGCGCTTGTGGTTCTTCAGGGTCTGCTCGGCCAGCTGAGCCACCGCCGGCGGCATGGTGGCCGAGAACAGAAGATTCACGCGCTGCTTGGGCAGCATGGCGATGATCTTCTTGATGTCGTTGATGAAGCCCATGTCGAACATGCGGTCGGCTTCGTCGAGCACGAAGCACTCGACCTCGTCGAGCTGCGCATAGCCGCGCTGGGCCAGGTCGAGCAGGCGGCCCGGGGTGGCGACGACGATGTCGAGGCCGCCGGCCAGGGCGTTCATCTGCGGGGTGAAGCCGACGCCGCCGGTGATGACGGTGCGCTTGAAGCGCAGATGCACGCCGTAGGTGGCGAACGAGGCGCCGACCTGGACGGCCAGCTCACGGGTCGGGGTCAGAACCAGGCAGCGCACCTTCTTGGGGCCGGGGCGCTTCTTGGCTTCGGCCAGGCGATGCAGGATCGGCAGGCTGAACGCGGCGGTCTTGCCGGTGCCGGTCTGGGCGAGGCCCAGAACGTCCTGGCCGGACAGCACGACGGGAATCGCCTGCTCCTGGATCGGTGTGGCGGTCTCGTAACCTTCGGCGGCCACTGCCTGGCAGATCGGCGCCATAAGGCCGAGATCGGAAAAAGACGTCATATCGTATGATCTTTCACATGAAAGACGGCCGCCGGGTCGAATGCCCCTCTGCGGCCGTTAAAGTAGAATAGCTTATCCCTTGGAGCGGGCGGGATTTAGCCCGGCGGTCGATGTGACCGAAATCGCTTTTAGCGAGGGCGGCGGGGCGGTCCGCCCCGCTGCGCGCCCGGCGTAGGAGCGCGATCATCCCGGTGACGGAAATTGATGCGCCCCTTGGTGAGGTCGTACGGGGTCATCTCAACGGTGACCCGATCGCCCGCCAGAATGCGGATGCGGTTCTTTTTCATACGGCCCGAAGTGTATGCCAGCACTTCATGCCCACTTTCCAAGGCGACACGAAAACGGGCGTCCGGCAGGACTTCGCTGACGACACCTTCGAATTCGACGAGATCTTCCTTGGCCAAAGCAGGCTCTTCCTTCTTATCTTACAGCGGCTTCAGATTGGTCGCTTCGGACTTGCCGGTGCGGCCCTTCTGCAGGTCGAACGAGACCTTCTGACCTTCGGCCAGGCCATCGAGACCCGAACGCTGAACGGCCGAGATATGCACGAATGCATCCTGCCCGCCCTCATCCGGGGTGATGAAACCGAAACCCTTGGTCGCATTGAACCACTTGACAACACCAGTCGACATGACTGTTCTCCGATACTTTTAAGCCTAGCCCAGGGCAACATGCCGCTAGGGCACAAATCGCGTTCTGGGAGACTTCAGTACCGACGGTGTGGACGGTGGTGAGGCAGACCCAAATCTCGTTTGGTAGCAGCTATATGATCTCTAAAACCCCAAAGAGCAAGTCCTAATGTGACAGGATGATGCATAGCAGCAACGCAAATCCGGCTTTGCGCCAGCATCTGTTGCCCTTATTCTTACAACCATGACTCTTAACCTCGACTCGTTCACCGACATCACCACCGACGGCTGGCTGGAGCGCAAGGCTCCGCCCCATTGGCACCCTTATATGCGCCTGATGCGCCTCGATCGCCCGATCGGCACTTGGCTGCTGCTGCTCCCCGGCTTGTGGAGCATTTCGCTGTCCGCCGGCTTCTGGCGCGGCCTGTGGCTGTCGCTGCTGTTCGCCGTCGGCGCGGTGATCATGCGCGGCGCCGGCTGCGTGGTGAACGACATCCTCGACCGCAAATATGACCGCGCCGTCGAGCGCACCGCCGCCCGCCCGCTGGCTTCGGGCGAGGTCAGCCTCAATCAGGCGGTCGTCTTCCTGGCCGCTCTGCTGGGCGCCGGGTTGGTGATCCTGCTGACCCTCAATCATTTCGCCTTCTGGCTGGGCGTGCTGTCGCTGGCGCTGGTGTTCCCCTATCCGCTGATGAAGCGCCTGACCAACTGGCCGCAGCTGTGGCTGGGCCTCACCTTCAATTGGGGCGCGCTGCTGGGCTATGCCGCGGTGACCGGGCATCTGTCGATCAAGCCCATCCTGCTCTATGCCGGCGGCGTTTTCTGGACCCTGGGCTACGACACCATCTATGCGCTGCAGGATGTCGAGGACGACGCGGTGGTCGGCGTCCGTTCGACCGCGCTGCATTTCGGCAACGACACGCCCCTGTGGCTGATGCGCTTCTACAGCGCCGCCCTGGCCCTGTTCGCCTTGGCCGGGCTGGTGGCCGGGCTGCGCTGGGTGTTCATTCTCGGCATCCTGGCCGCCGGCGCGCATCTCGCCTGGCAGGTCCGCACGCTACGGATGGACGATCCGGCCGATTGCCTGGCCAAGTTCCGCTCGAACCGGATCTTCGGGCTGATCCTCTGGGCCGCCATCATCCTCGACCGCGTCCTGTGACGCCCACCGAGTTCATCCTGGCGCATACGGCGGTGTCGTCACCGCCGGCATGCCCGGAGCTGCGCCTGCATCTGGCCTCGGAAGTGACTCCCCTATGGGAGGCGACCGAGGCCTATCTCGAAAAGAACAATGTCCCGCCGCCTTACTGGGCCTTCCCCTGGGTCGGCGGACAGGCGCTGGCGCGGCACATCCTCGACAATCCGTCGCTGGTCGCCGGCAAGTCGGTGCTCGATTTCGCCTCGGGCAGCGGGCTGGTCGGCATCGCCGCCAAGATGGCCGGCGCCGCTCAGGTCCTGGCGACCGACATCGACAAGGTGGCGCTGGCATCGATCCATCTGAACATGGCGGAGAACGGCGTCACCATCCAGGCGTCCGACCATAATGTGCTGGATGATCAATATTGCCCGTGGGACGTCGTCGTCGCCGGCGACGTCTGCTATGAAAAGCCGATGGCCGAAACGACCTTCGCCTGGCTGCGCCGCTGCTCGGCGCAAGGCGCCAAAGCTTTGATGGCCGATCCCGGCCGCGCCTATCTGCCGAAAACCGGCTTGATGCGCCTGTCCAAGATCACCATCGCCTGCAGTCTCGATCTGGAAGACCGGACCAGCCGCGAAGTCGGCATCTACCAGATCGTCGGATAAGGGGGCTTGCGCCCCCCTCTCCTTATTACTTGTCGCGCTGTTCGTGGATGTGGGCGCTGTCGTTGTTCAGCTGGCGGTTCATCTTGGCCTGTTCGGCCTTGGTGATGTGCCCCTCATGCTTGGCCTCGTCGCGGCTTTCCTCGCGCGCCACCTTGGCGTCGCGGGCGGAATCGCGGGCGGCCTGCCGGGCGTTGATCTGGCCGTCGGCCACGCCGTTGGAAATGCGGTTCTGCTGAGTCTGCAGACGGGTATTGACCTCGTTCTCGCGCGGATGGCCGGGAACGTCCTGAGCCAGAACGGGGGCCGCGGCCAGCAGGACCGAGAGGGAAGCGGCGATCAAAGCTTGCTTCATGATGAAACCCTGCCTTCGAAGTGAAGATAGGGCCAGCCTAGCCGCCGACGGTCACGCCAGTACGGCGTGCCGGTTTCAAAGTGTAACCGGTGATAACACGCGCCAGCCGGGAAATCCCGGTGCCGTCAGACGACGGATTTCAGATAGGGCTGGGCCAGACGATTATTCTCGGGTTGGCCGAGTTCGTCGAGGCCAGGCGTCACATGCTCGGCGACCGACAGGATGCGGTTGCTCTCGTCGACATGCACGGCGCGGGACACCCGTCCGGGAATCTGCGACAGCGGCACCCGCTCATAGCCCATGATGATGGCCAGGTCGCCGGTCTTGAAATGGTGGGCGGCGGCGCCGTTCAGACAAACGGCGCCGCTCCCTTCCGGTCCTTCGATGACATACGTCGTCAGCCGCGCGCCGTTCGTGATGTTCACCACGTCGACGGCGGTATGAGGCAGGAGATGCGCAGCCCGCAAAAGCGTCGGATCGATGGTGATCGATCCGACATAGTTCAGATCCGCCCCGGTGACGGTGCACCGGTGGATCTTCCCATACATGAATTCGCGAGTGGCTTCCAATTTTAGTCCCTCAAGCGCCGGGCGCCGCCTTCAGGCGGCTTGGCTACCGCCTCGTCGACTCACCGGCTTAAAAGCCGGTCGGTCGCCTTCGCGCGGCCACACGAGGTGGCCGGGCCCAGCGACCGACCGGAGGTTATTACGACAGCTTCATCGCCTTCTTGAGGTTCTCATCGAGCTTGTCGAGGAACTGAGTGGTGGTCAGCCAGGGCTGGTCCGGGCCGATCAGGATGGCCAGGTCCTTGGTCATGAAGCCGGCTTCGACCGTCTCGACGCACACCTTTTCCAGCGTCTCGGCGAAATGCGCGACGTCGGGGGTGTTGTCGAACTTGGCGCGATAGATCAGGCCGCGGGTCCAGGCGAAGATCGACGCGATCGGGTTGGTCGAGGTTTCCTTGCCCTTCTGGTGCTCGCGGTAGTGACGGGTCACCGTGCCGTGCGCCGCTTCGGCCTCGACGGTGTTGCCGTCGGGCGAGAGCAGAACCGAGGTCATCAGGCCCAGCGAGCCGAAGCCCTGCGCCACGGTGTCCGACTGCACGTCGCCATCGTAGTTCTTGCAGGCCCAGACGAAGGCGCCGGACCACTTCAGGGCCGAGGCGACCATGTCGTCGATCAGGCGGTGCTCGTAGGTCATGCCGGCAGAATCCATCTGCGGCTTGAACTCCTGCTCGTACACTTCCTGGAACAGGTCCTTGAAGCGGCCGTCATAGGCCTTGAGGATGGTGTTCTTGGTCGACAGATAGACCGGCCACTTCTTCTGCAGGCCGTAATTGAAGCAGGCGCGGGCGAAACCGCGGATCGATTCATCCAGGTTGTACATGCCCATGGCGACGCCGCTGCTCGGGAAGTCGAAGACTTCGTGATGGATCGGAGCGGAGCCGTCGGCCGGCTGGAAGGACATGGTCAGCTTGCCGGGACCGGGCACCTTGAAATCGGTGGCGCGGTACTGGTCGCCGAAAGCATGGCGGCCGATGACGATCGGCTGGGTCCAGTTGGGAACCAGGCGCGGCACGTTGCGGCAGATGATCGGCTCGCGGAACACGGTGCCGTCGAGAATGTTGCGGATGGTGCCGTTCGGCGACTTCCACATCTTCTTGAGGCTGAATTCCTTAACGCGCGCTTCGTCCGGCGTGATGGTGGCGCATTTGACGCCGACGCCGTACTGCTTGATCGCGCGGGCCGAGTCGATCGTGACCTGGTCGTCCGTCTTGTCGCGATATTCGATGCCGAGGTCGTAATACTTCAGGTCGATGTCGAGATAGGGGAGGATCAGCTTGTCCTTGATGAACTTCCAGATGATCCGGGTCATCTCATCGCCATCGAGCTCGACGACCGGGGTCGCGACCTTGATTTTCGCCATTGTTGGAATCCTTTCGAGTTAGGGGGGTCTTTCCCGCGTCCGTTGGGGTGCGCCCCGCGCTCTGCCAGAGGTGGCGACGGACGGCGGAAGATTAGGCAATCAGTCGGGGGAAGGCAACCGCCTTACAGCCTCGAGAAATCCGAATGTTGGGGCTCTTTCAGGGAGTTCAAGCGCGTCAGCACGTCGTCGACGCTGTCGATCACCTCATAGAAGCCGGTGACGGTCGGACGGGCGAAGCCATGCGCGACGATCTTGTCGACCAGGTCAAGGAACGGCGTCCAATAGCTGTCCATATTGAGCATGATGACCGGCTTGTCGTGCAGGCTGATCTGCTTCCACGTCAGGATCTCGAACGTCTCGTCCAAAGTGCCGAGCCCGCCGGGCAGCACGCAGAAGGCATCGGCCTTGTCGAACATCAGCTTCTTGCGGGTGTGCATGTCGTCGACCACGGTCAGTTCGCTGACCTCGGCGAAGGGGTCCTCGTTGGGCAGGAAAAATTTCGGAATGACGCCCTCGACGCGGCCGCCGGCATCGAGCGTTCCCTCGGCCACCGCGCCCATCAGGCCCGAGCGGCTGCCGCCATAGATCAGCGTGATGCCGGCCTTGGCCAGCCCCGCGCCCAGCCGCCGCGCGGCGGCTGCCCATTTCTCGTCATGACCGAAGGAGGAACCGCAAAACACGCACAGCGACCGCACTGACATGACCTTCCCAATCACCGATTTTCCAGGCAAGCCCTCCGAAATACACGGCTTCGTGCCTTCGCGCCAGACCGAGAACGCCGGTTGCGCACTCCTGCCGCCCGTATTACCTTTCAAACCAACCAATTACTGAATCCTGCGAGGATCGTTGTCCCAGCCCTCCCGCCCCGTGCTGATCGCCGTTGCCGGCGCAGCCGTCATTGCCGTCGCCATCGGACTAAGCCTGTGGGTCAAGCGGCAGGAGGCCCCCGGGCCGACTCCGCCGGCCGCCGGCCAGAGCAAGACCGTCGCCGAGCAAAGCAACAAACCCAGTTTCGACGTGGTGCGGATCAATCCGCAGGGCGACACGGTGATCGCCGGCCGCGGCATGCCGCGCGCCGAGATCGTCATTCTGGATGGCGGCAAGGAAATCGGCCGCACCATCGCCGACAATCGCGGCGAATGGGTGTTCGTGCCCGACCATCCGCTGGCGCCCGGCACGCGTGAATTGACCCTGCAGGCCAGCAATCCCGACGGCAGCAAGAGCCAGACCGACAGCCCGGTCGTGCTGGTGGTGCCCGAGCGCGAGAACGGCAAGGGCGAGGCCCTGGCGGTCAAGGTCCGCCCGGACGGCTCGATCGAGGTGCTGCAAGGCCCGGCCGCGCTGGAAGGCGCCGGCGACCTGCGCGTCGAAGGCGTGCGCTATGACAGCTCGAACCGCCTGTCCGTCACCGGCCGCGCCACCGCCAAGGACCGCGTGCAGGTCTATCTCGACGACAAGCTGGTCGGCAAGACGCGCGCCGACGAAGACGGCAAGTGGCATGTCGGGCCCAAGCTGGCCCTGGCCGCCGGCGACCACAAGATCCGCGTCGACGAGTTGGGCGGCGACGGCAAGGTGGCGCACCGTATCGAGGTCACCTTCAATCCGGCCGGCCAGGTGCCTGCCGAAGGCAAGATCACGGTGGAATCGGGCGCCAGCCTGTGGCGCATCGCCCGCCGCATCTATGGCTCGGGCTTCGAATTTATGGCCATCTACCAGGCCAACAAGGAACAGATTCGCGACCCCAACCTGATCTATCCCGGCCAGGTGATCGAGCTGCCGGGCGCCAGCAAGCCCCAGTAAGCGGCCGTGTGACGTGCGCCCGGCGGTCAGCCGGGCAGCATCCTGATCATCGCCATCAGGCTGAGATAGGGCTTGAGCTGCACCAGCAGCCGGGCCAGCTCCGATACCAGTCCGACCGCGGTGATCGGGGCCGGCAGGGTCAGATCGGTTTCGAGCAGGATGCGCCCGCGCGACTGAACGATGATGGGGCCGAAATGCTGGTTGATGCCCTCGATGATCTGCGCCAGGAACTGCCGGCGCTGCACCGATTCCGCGCTGAAGGGCATGGTGCCCAGCGTCGCCGTGACGTGCGCCAGGGCATGGTCCGGGCCGGTCTGGCACTTAACGCCGAACGAGGTCTCGCGATAGCGAAAGCGGAAATTGAACGCCGGATGGATCGGACTCCCCAATTGACCGCCCTGCGCATGGACGATAGAGGAGATGTCGAGCGGAAGCTGCATCTCGCCGATGGACAGGGAAAATTCGGAGAGTTGCGGCATTTGCGGGTCCGACTGAGGTTGGATGGAGAGCCAAGCTAGCATGGTGCCGGTTTGCGGAAAACTGGCGCACCGGCAATTTACAGTTAAAATAGTCTGACAGATTTTCAGGGAGACCATCCGTGTCGTCGCAGGACCAATCCTCGTTCGAACAGTTCCTCATGCCGCTCCACCCCGAAGGCTGGCGTTTCGTCGCCCTGTTCGCGCTGGGGACGCTGGTGCTGTTCTGGCTGTGGGCGCCGCTCGGCTGGATCGGCGTGGTGCTGACCGTCTGGTGCGCCTGCTTCTTCCGCGACCCCGCCCGCGTCACTCCGTCGCGCGAAGGCCTGGTGATCAGCCCGGCCGACGGCGTCGTGCAGATGATCGTGCAGGCCCCGCCGCCGCCCGAACTGAACATGGGCGACGCGCCGATGACCCGCATCTCGGTCTTCATGAACGTCTTCAACGTGCATGTGAACCGCATCCCGATCAGCGGCACCATCGTCGACAAGGCCTATATTCCCGGCCAATTCCTCAATGCCGCCCTCGACAAGGCCAGCGTGTTCAACGAGCGCAACGCCGTGCGCCTGAAGATGGCCGACGGCCGCGACATCGCCTTCGTGCAGATCGCCGGCCTGGTGGCGCGGCGCATTCGTTGCGACCTCGAGCGCAATGATGCGGTGCGCACCGGCGAGCGCTTCGGCCTGATCCGCTTCGGCAGCCGGGTCGACGTCTATCTGCCGTCCGACGTGGTGCCGATGGTGATCGCCGGCCAGGTGACGACCGCCGGCGAGACCGTTCTGGCGGATCTCACCAGTGCCGAGCCGGCCCGCGAGGGGACCCGCGCTTAATGTTCAAGAGCCGCCGCCCGCGCCGCATCACCGGGCTGTCCATCAACAAGCTGATCCCGAACATCCTGACGCTGCTGGCGCTGTGCGCCGGTCTGACGGCGATCCGCTTCGGCCTGCACCAGAAATGGGAAAGCGCCGTGCTGTCGATCCTGCTGGCCGGCGTGCTGGACGGGCTCGACGGGCGTGTCGCGCGGCTGCTGCAAGGCACCAGCAAGTTCGGCGCCGAGCTGGACAGCCTGTCCGACTTCGTCAGCTTCGGCGTGGCGCCGGCCATGCTGCTCTATTTCTGGAGCATGCAGAATGCCGGCGGCGTCGGCTGGGCGCTGGTGATGCTGTATGCGGTGTGCATGGCGCTGCGCCTGGCCCGCTTCAACACCATGCTGGGCCAGCCCGATCTGCCGTCCTGGGCTTACAATTTCTTCACCGGGGTTCCCGCCCCGGCCGCCGCAGGATTGGTTCTGCTGCCGATGATGGCCAGCTTCCAGCTCGATCTGAACGGTTTCTTCCAGCATCCGCTGATCTGCGGCATCCTGCTGATCGTCGTTTCCTTCTTGATGGTTAGCAAGGTTCCGACCTATTCCGGCAAGCGTTTCCGCATTCCGCACAATTATGTGCTGCCGGTCATGCTGGTGATGGCACTTCTGGCCGCGTTCCTGGTTACGGCTCCATGGAGCACGGTTACCGCGGTGGCGCTGATCTATGCAGCTACCATTCCACTGAGCGCTGCATCTTTTGCAAAGCTGAAGCGTCAGACCGACCTCTTGCGCCCAGCCGAAACGTTGCAAAGTGACGACAGTCATCCGAAAGCGTGACTTTTAGGCCACAGATCAGTAAGATATTTGTGACATTGACGGTTTTTACGTTCTTCCCGATTGAGTTGCGCTTAATCGTCGCATAAATCTGCGGCGATAAATCCCCCCATAAACCTGTTCAAAGGGTTGCCATCATGCGAATTTCTTCCGCGGTTATCGCTGCCGGCCTCGTCGCCGGTTTCTGCACGGCGGCTTCTGCGCAGACCGACGGTTGGTACGTCGGCGCCGAAGCCGGCGTCAATTTCGTTCCCAAGATCAAGTTCGACGCTTCGGCCAACACTTGGGCGCAGCAGCAGGACCCGGGCTACGCGATCCTCGGCCAGGTCGGCTACGGCTTCGGCAAGATCCGCCTCGAAGGCGAACTCGGCTGGCGCCAGAACGAAATCAACAAGTACGCGGATGATTTCGGCAACGCTTCGCCGAGCGGCAACATCAGCGGCATCTCCTTCATGGGCAATGCCTATTACGACTTCGTGAACAGCTCGAAGTGGACCCCGTTCATCGGCGTCGGCATCGGCGGCATCGACGTCAATTTCGACAATCTGAAGACGGGCGGCGTGCCGGTCACCAATGACGGTCAGACCCTGTTCGCCTATCAGGGCATCGCCGGCGTTTCCTACGCCGTCAACGACCAGCTGTCGGTCAAGGCCGACTATCGTTACCTCGGCACCACCGACGGCAATTTCAGCGTCTCGCAGCAGCGTGGCGGCGGTGTTGCCCAGGGCTCCTACGCCTCGCACTCGGTGCTGGTCGGCTTCACCTGGAAGTTCGGCGCTCCGGCTCCGCAGCAGGTGGCCCAGCAGGCCGCTGCCGCTCCGGCCCCGGTTGCCCCGACTCCGGCCCCCGCCCCGGCTCCGAAGCCGGTCGTGGCCGCGCCGATCCCGAAGAACTTCATGATCTTCTTCGACTTCGACAAGTCTGACCTGACCCCCGAGGCCAAGTCGATCCTGACCCAGGCCGTCGACGCCGCCAAGAAGCAGAACGCCACCGGCTTCGACCTGACCGGCTTCACCGACACCGTCGGCACCGCTCAGTACAATCAGAAGCTGTCCGAGCGCCGCGCCGAATCGGCCAAGAAGTTCCTGGTCTCGATCGGCGTGCCCGCGAACGAAATCCATACGTCGGGCAAGGGCAAGAACGACCTGCTGGTCCCGACCAAGGACGGCGTCCGCGAGGCTCAGAACCGCCGCGTGCAGATCGTCCTGCAGTAATAGTTCAGACGACAGTCTGGAAAAAATGGACCCCCTCGATTATTTCGAGGGGGTCTTCTTTTGCGCTGCTGCCTGGATCGTCTCGCGGCAGGCCGGAGCGAACGAGGCTGCCGCCTCGGTCCGGTTGGCGTAGATTTCCATATCGGCCGGTTCCAGCACGGTCATGTCGGCCAGACGGTCCCAGGCGACCTGACAGAAGTCGGGCTTGTTGATGACCTGGCTGCCGGCATCGTTGGCGATCAGGGTGATCCAGTGATCGAGACCGCCGCGGTCCGAGGCGAAATGGTGCTTCAGCACCTCGCTGTTCTTGGAAAGCTGCGGGCCGAAGCGCAGAACGAACTTGTTGTAATGCGCGGCGAAGGTCGGATCGTTCGGATCGAGCGTCTGGCAATTGAGCGCCGCGACGTTGAACTGCTGGAGAAGAGCGCGCAGATGCGCGGCCTCCAGCTCCGCCTTGGTGAAACAGGCGGGGCCCGCCTGGACGGAAGAGCCGATCATCGCAGCGGCGAGAACGGCGGACTTGAGTACCTTGTGCAAGATTGCCCCCATAAAACACGTCGCTTTAAGATTGACGTGAGCGACAGCGAGATTTAACCCACCGGTCATGACTTATTCCATAAAAGAAATCTTTTTCACCCTGCAGGGCGAAGGCATGAGAACCGGGCGAGCCGCGGTTTTCTGCCGCTTTGCCGGCTGCAATCTGTGGACGGGGCTGGAAAAGGACCGCGCTACGGCGGTGTGTCAATTCTGTGATACGGACTTCGTCGGCGCCGACGCGGGCAAATTCAAGACCGCGGCGGAGCTGGCCGCACGCGTCGCCGCGGAGTGGCCGCAGGTTTCCGGTGGCGATCGTTACGTCGTTTTCACCGGCGGCGAGCCGCTGCTGCAGCTCGACCAGGCACTGTGCGACGCCATGCATGCCGAAGGCTTCGAGATCGCCGTCGAGACCAACGGCACCATCGCGGCTCCCGCCGGCGTGGACTGGGTCTGCGTCAGCCCGAAATCGACCGCCGAACTGGTGCAGACCAGCGGGCACGAGCTGAAGCTGGTCTATCCGCAGGCCGACGCGCCGCCGGCCAAATTCGCCGGCCTGGCTTTCGAGAATTTCATCCTGCAGCCGATGGACGGCCCCGAGCGCGTGGCCAACACCCAGGCCTGCACCGATTATTGTCTGGCCCATCCGCAATGGCGGCTTGGGCTGCAGACTCACAAGATCGTGGGAATCCCCTGATGGACCGTTTCACCGTCACCCGCCAGATCGCCATCGACGCCGGTCACCGCGTCATGACGCATGGCTCGAAATGCCGCCATTTGCATGGCCACCGCTATACCATCGAGGCGGTCTGCGCCGCCGATCACCTGCAGAATCGCGGCGAGCAGTCCGACATGGTGGTCGATTTCGGCTTCCTCAAGGAAGAGATGATGGCCGAGATCGACAAGCCCTGCGACCACGGCTTCCTGGCCCAGATCGCCGATGTCGAGCTGCTGTCGATGTTCCATCCCGACCGCGACGATTTCCTGCGCTGGCTGTCCGACCTGCAGGCGGTGGTGGCGCGCGACGGATATTGCCTGACGACCGACACCCGCCTGGGCACCAAGCTCTATGTGCTGGACGTCAACCCCACCGCCGAGCAGCTGAGCCGCCACTGGTTCCGCCGCCTCGCCCCGCGCGTGTCCGAGCGCACCGGCGGACAGGCCAAGCTGCTGGAACTGATCGTGTGGGAAACGCCCAATTGCCGGGCCAGCTACAGCGAGTAAATCTGCCGGTCCAGGAGGCGCTTCCCGCTCTGCTGGAAGCCCTCGCGAACCATCCTTCGGCCGTTCTGCAGGCGCCGCCCGGCGCCGGCAAGACGACGCTGGTGCCGCTTGCCCTGCTCGACCAGCCCTGGCTGGCCGGACGCAAGATCATCATGCTGGAGCCGCGCCGCCTGGCCACCCGCGCGTCCGCCAGGCGAATGGCGGAACTGCTGGGTGAAAATGTCGGCGAGACGGTCGGCTACCGCGTCCGCCAGGACAGCAAAATCGGCCCCAAGACCCGCATCGAAGTGGTCACCGAAGGCATCCTGACCCGCATGATCCAGGACGATCCCGGCCTGGAGACGATCGGCGCGGTGTTGTTCGACGAATTCCACGAGCGCAACCTGCCCGGCGATCTCGGCTTGGCGCTGGCGCTCGAAATCCAGACCGGACTGCGCGAGGATCTGCGCATCCTGGTGATGTCGGCGACCCTGGATGGCGAGCGCGTCGCGGCCCTGCTCGGGGATGCGCCGATCGTCACCAGCCAGGGGCGCGCTTTCCCGGTCGAGATCACCTGGCTGGAGCGCCCGGAGCCGCGCAAATTCGAAGCGGCCATGGCCTCGGCCATTCTGCGCGCCCTCGACGACACCCGCGAAGGCGACGTACTGGCCTTCCTGCCCGGCCAGGCGGAAATCCGCCGTACCGAGCGGCAATTGCACGATCAGGGCTGCGGCGCCGTGGTGGTTCCGCTGTTCGGTGACCTCCCCTCCACCGAGCAGGACCGCGCGCTGCTGCCGATCCCGGGAAAGCGCAAGGTAGTGCTGTCGACCGCGATCGCCGAGACCAGCCTGACCATCGAGGGCGTCACCATCGTCGTCGATGGCGGCCAGATGCGCGTACCACGGTTCGATCCCAATGGCGGCATGACCCGGCTGGTTACCATTCCGGTCGCCAAAGCCTCGGCCGAACAAAGGCGCGGCCGCGCCGGACGCCTGGCGCCAGGCGTCTGTTACCGTCTGTGGTCCGAGGCCGAGCATCGCGCCCTGCCCGGTTTCGCCGCGCCGGAAATCATGGATGCCGATCTCGCCCCCCTCGCCCTCGATCTGGCGCGCTGGGGCAGCGGCGATCTGCGCTGGCTGGATGCGCCGCCCGCGGCGGCCCTCTCTCAAGCCAATACCCTGCTGACCGAGCTGGAAGCACTGGACGACAGCGGCCGCATCACCGCCCATGGCAGGGCGATGGCGGCGCTGCCGGTGCATCCCCGCCTCGCCCATATGATGATCAAGGGCAAAGTCCTGGCTTTGGGCGGGCTGGCCTGCGCCATCGCGGCCCTGCTGTCCGAACGCGACATACTGCGCCAGTCGCGCGACGCCGATCTGCGGCGCCGGGTCGAGGCGGTTCTCGGCGGAAACGACCACATTGTAGACCGCGGCGGACTGATGCGCGTCCGCGAGCTGACCCGGCAATTGCGCCGCCAGCTCGGCGCGTCCGAGCAGAATGACCGTATCGACCGCACCGGCCTGCTTCTGGCCTTCGCCTTTCCCGACCGGGTGGCGCAGCGGCGCGGCGACGGGCTGGCCTATCGCCTGTCCAATGGACGCGGCGCCTTCTTCACCGAGCCGGAAGCGATCTCCTCTTCGCCCTATCTGGCGGTGGCCGATCTCGACGGCGAGCGCAAGGAAGCGCGCATCTTCCTGGCCGCGCCGCTCGACGAGGCCGATCTCGAAGAGCATTTCGCCGCCCACATCACCCGCGCCGACAGCGTTCTGTGGGACAAGCGCGAACAGGCGGTACTGGCCCGGCGGCAGACCCGCTTCGGCGCCCTGGTGCTGGAGGAAAGCAGGCTCGACAATCCGCCGGCCGAGCTGATGGCCGAGGCGCAATTGCAGGCCATCGCCGAGCTCGGCCTCACCGCCTTGCCGTGGAGCGAGCAGACCCAGTCCCTGCGCCAGCGCGTCGCCTTCCTGCGCCGTCAGCAGCCGGATGTCTGGCCCGATCTGTCGGACGCGCATCTGCTGGAAACATTGGAAGAGTGGCTGCTGCCTTATCTGTCGGGGATGAGCCGCCCCGCTCATTGGCAGAAACTGGACCTAGGCTCGATCCTGCGGGACAGCCTGAGCTGGGAGCTGCGCCAGACACTCGACCGTCAAGCGCCGACTCATGTCACCGTGCCGTCGGGATCGCGCATTCCCATCGATTACGAGAATCCGGAACAGCCGGTCCTGGCGGTTCGTCTGCAAGAGATGTTCGGCCTGGCCGAAACGCCGTCATTGCTCGACGGACGGGTGCCCCTGCTGCTGCACCTGCTGTCGCCGGCGCGCCGTCCGCTGCAGGTGACCCGCGACCTGGCGGGGTTCTGGGCGGGCAGCTACAAGGCGGTCAAGGCGGATATGAAGGGCCAGTATCCCAAGCATTACTGGCCCGACAATCCGCTCGAGGCGGAGCCGACCGCGCGGGCCAAGCCGCGCGGGACATGACCCCTATTTCATCAACCGGACCACGGCCAGGGCGCTGAGACCCAGGGCGATGACGGCGGCGCCATAGATCTGGATCACGCCGACCAGGCCCAGCGCCTGGGCCAGGAAGCCGGCGGCGACCGCCGGGATGCAGAAGGCCAGGTAGCTGACCAGATAGAACACCGACATCAGCGCGGCGCGCTCCTGCGGTTCGGCCAGCGGCATCAGCAGGCGCAACCCGCCCAGGAAGCCGGCGCCGAAGCCGAAGCCGGCCAGCGCCGAACCGATCGCCATGACGGCGAGCGAGCGTTCCGCGACACCGCCCAGCAAGGCGCCGACGCCGACGATCATCAGGCTCATCCCGATGGCGAGGATGACCTGGCCGGTGCAGTGCCGGAGGGAAAAGATCGCGGCGGCGCCGCTCAGCATCAGCACCGACACCACGATGCCGCCCAGCAGCGGCGACTGAATGCCGGTGACCGACCGGACCAGCGAGGGCATCAGCGACAGATAAAAGCCGCCCAGGCCCCAGACCGCGATGATCGACGGCACCAGCAGGGCCAACAGGCGCTTGGCCTTGTGCGGAACCGCCAGGTTGGGACGCAGCGACGCCAGCGCGCCGGAGCGGACCGAAGCGGTTTCGGGCAGCGTCCAGATCAGGCCGGCCTGGGTCAGCATCACCACGATCAGCACCAGATAGATCAGATGCAGCGGCCACGGCGCATAAGCCGCCAACGCGCCCGAGGCGACGCTGCCGGCGGCCATGCCGAACATCGGCGACAGGCCGTTGATCAGCGGACCGCGATGTTTGTCGCCATCCAGCATCGCCGCCGCCATCGCGGTGGTCGCGGCGCCCGTCGCCAAGCCTTGAACCAAGCGGGCGAAGATCAGGGTGCCGGCCGTCCCCGCGCCCGCGAACAGCGCCAAGGCGGTGCTGTCGAGCAGCAGGGCGCCGAAAATCACCGGCCGGCGGCCGACATGATCGGACAGGCGCCCGGCGGTCAGCAAGGCGAACAGCAGGCTGACCACATAGGCGCTGAAGATCGTCGTCAGGGTCAGCGGCGACAGATCCCATTGCTCATGATACAGCCGGTACAGCGGCGTCGGCGCCGCCGAGGCGGCCAGGAAAGCCACCATCGTCGAGGCGTAGAACGGCGTAACGGAAGCCAGAGAGGGGCGCATTACGGGGCTTTGAACATGGGTCATTGCAGTCTCGCAGCTTAATGCTAATATTTAGCGTTAGTTGATATACGCGCTCCGCTGCGTTAATGCAACTTTTTTGCGTTAAGGATTCGCTTTTGTCATGAGTGACCGTGTCGTTTGCCGGCCCGGCGGGCGCAGCGCCCGCATCCAGGCGTCCGTCCACCAGGCGGTGGAGGACCTGCTGCGGGAGGTCGGGCGCGCCGAACTGACGGTGCCGATGGTCGCGGCGCGCGCCGGGGTGACGCCGTCGACCCTCTATCGCCGCTGGGGCGACCTGACCCATCTGCTGGCCGATGTCTCGGCGCAGCGGCTGCAGCCCGACCAGGCGCTGCCCGACAGCGGCGACTGGCGCGCCGACCTGCGCGCCTGGACCGAGCAATATGCCGATGAGATGTCGTCGAAGCTGGGACGGCAGATGCTGCGCGACGTGATCTCGGCCAGCGTCGAGACCGGCATCGCCAACAATTGCCGCGCCTTTGTCGTGCAGCAGATCGCGAGCATCTGCGCGCGCGGCGGCGACACCCTCGATGCCGAGTCGGTGATCGAGCAGGTGGTATCGCCGATTCTGTACCGGATCTTGTTCGATGATCGTCCGGCGGATCGCGCCTTCTGCGGGCGGCTGCTGGACCGGGTGCTGGACTAAGCCCCCCAGACGTCTCGATACTGACGCAGCAGGTTCCGCCCGAGGATCTTGTCGATGCGGGCCTGGGAATGGCCCCTCGCCGCCAGCAGCTCGGCCAGTTTGTGAAACTGGGTGGGGCCGCGCAAGTCGATCACGAAGGTATAGATGTCGTCGCCATCCTCGCCCGGCGTATTGATCCCGGCGGCGCGCCGCTGCTCGTTCTCGACGCGCAGCGCCTGGCGGAAGAGGTCGAGATCGTCATTCTGCGTCACCGGCCCGTCGGTGCCGATGGCGACATGATCCTCGCCGCACACCTGCACGGCATGCTCGATATGGGCGACCACGTCGGCGGCCTTGGGGCGTCCGTTCGCCGTCAGGAACGGCATGAAATAGATGCCGACCACTCCGCCGCTATCGGCCACCGCGCGCAATTCCTCGTCGGTCTTGTTGCGCGGCACGTCGTGGAGCGCGCGGCAGCCGGTGTGGCTGATGCTGATCGGACGCCTGGCCGCCTTGGCCGCATCGAGGCAGATGCGCGTGCCGCTGTGCGACAGATCGACCAGCACCTTCTTCTGCTCGGCCCGCTCGATGACCTCGCGGCCGAAATCGGTCAGGCCCTTGTCGCCGGCCAGCGAGCCGCCGCCCAGATCATTGGCCGGATTGTAGGTCAGCTGCAGCACGCGCAGCCCGAGATCGGCGTAGAGGTCGACGCGGTCGGCCTTCGCCCCGATCTGCACCGAATTCTGGAACCCGTAAATCACCCCCAGCCGCCCGCTGCGCTTGGCTTCGAGGATGTCGGCGCCGGTATAGACCTTGAGCAGCTGGCCCGGATTGGCCCGCACGACGCGGTCCCAGGTGGCGATGTCGGAGATCGTGCTCTCGAATGGATCGCCTGGCCCCGCGACATAGCCCAGGGTCACATTCACCGTATCGAGGCCCGAGGCGCGCAGATCGGCCCAGACGCGGTCGGTGAAATGATCGCCGCCGTCATTGAGTTCGAGGCCGGGATAAACCTTCGACAAGGCGTCGAGATTGGGATCGCCGAGATCACCCAGCCCGTTGATGATCAGGCGGTCGCGCGCCGCGGCATGCGCCGGAATCGAAGCCGCGGCGCCCAGCGCGGCGGCTCCTGTCAAAAGCGTTCTGCGCGACACTCCCGGCACGGCCTTCTTCCCCTATTGCTTGGGCCAGCGGCGATGCAGCCACAGCCATTGCGCCGGAAACTCCCGAATCCAGCCCTCCAGCATGTCGTTGACCTGACACATCGCCGTCAGGGTATCGGCCTCGCGGTCGCCGCTGTCGCAGAAATAGAAGGGCGGCAGGATTTCGGCGCGGAAATGCGCGCCTTTGGTCCGGATGACGCGGAAGGGCACGACCCGGCGGTTATATTTCAGCGCCAAGCTGGCCAAAGCCGGCGCGGTCATCGCCGGGCGGCCGAAGAAGGGCACGCTGATGCCGTCATTCATCTTCTGGTCCACATAGAAGACGATCGATTTTCCCTCCCCCATCAGTTTGACGGTCTGGCGGGCGCCCTTCGGCCCCTTGGGAATCAACTGCATCTCGGGTGTGCGCAGGCGGCTTTCGAACAGCCAGCCGAGATGGGGATTGTCGGGCTTGCGATAAACCGGATTGACCGTCAGCCCCGCCCTCAAACTCAGGATGTTGGACAGTTCCCAGTTCCCGATATGACCGCTGAACAGCAGGGTCGCCTCGCCCGAATCCCGCAAGGCGTCGAGATGCTCGAGCCCCGAGATCTCCATCCGGGCGGGGTCCGCGAGAAAGCAACCGGCATGGGGAAATTCGCCGGCGATGCGGCCGAGATTATCCCACATGGCCCGCACGATCTGCCGATGATTCTGGCCGGGCAGCGCCGTTTCCAGATTACGCCTGGCCCGCCGCGAGACCGATAGATGCGGCCCGACGGTGCGGCCGATAAAGCCGCCCAATCCCGAGGCGGCATCGACCGGCAACAGACGGAACCCGTGATAGACCAGCCATAGCAAGCCCGCTTCGAGGCGCTGTCCGGCGGCGCTCACAAGCGTGGCCGATCACCCAACACCGGCTCAAGAACTCCCATCAGCGTCGCCTCGTTATCCCATGCCACATCCATCTGCACGACGCCTATTTGATCACGCATATTGGTCGGAACGCGCACGAAATCTTTGGCGGTGGTGACCAGGAACGCGTTGTGGTTCTTGGCCGCCACCTGTAGTTCGCTGATTTCGTTGGGATGAAACGGATAATGGTCGGGGAAGGCATAGGCCTCGACCACATGGGCGCCCAGCCCATCGAGCGTATGGAAGAATTTCGCCGGGCGGCCGATGCCGGCGAAGGCCACCACCTTGCGCCCGGTCAGCACGGTCGCCTCGGCCTCGGGCTCCAGCCAGGCGCGCAGCACCGGTTTATGGGCGAAGCGCGCGGCGAGATTGTGCTTGTCCTCGCCCAGCAGCACCACCGCGTCGGCGCGCTTCAAACCCTGGTCGATCGGTTCCCGCAGAGGTCCGGCCGGGATGCAGCGCTCATTCCCGAACCCGACCGCGCCATCGACCACCAGGATCGACAGATCCTTTTCGAGGCTGGGGTCCTGAAACCCATCATCCATCACCAGGCAGGACGCGCCGGCAGCGGCGGCGGCTTCGGCCCCGGCAACGCGGTCCTTGGCGATCCAGGTCGGGGCTATTTCGGCCAGCAGCAGCGGCTCGTCGCCGACCTGCGTGTAGCTGTGGCGGCTCGGCTCGACCCGCATCGGGCCGTCCTCGTGGCCGCCATAGCCTTTCGACAGGAAATGGGCGCCGGGGATCAGCCGGGCGATCGATTCCGCCACCGGCGTCTTTCCCGCGCCGCCCGCCGAAAGATTGCCGACGCACACCACCGGCACCGGCGAGCGATGACGGGGAGACCGTGACGCCCGCATGCCGGCGCCGACTCCCCAAAGCCAGCCAGCCGGCGCCAACAAGGCCGAGACCGCGTCGTTCCTGTACCAGAATGCCGGCGCCCGCATCGCTCCCCCACTTTTTCAGGCTTAGAGACAGTTTTGGGAATTGGGTATGGTCTGCATCGCAGCCGGAAAGCCGAGGGCCAGGCAGCCTGCCGAAGGCGATGCTGGCGCATCGTCGAGGCAGGATAACGCCGCCCTCGGCTTTCCGGCTGCGACCCTTCGGGCCCCGGTATCAGAGGCTTGGGCGGCGTTATCGGTCGCTCGCGATGCGCAAGCATCGCGTCGCTCCCGCTGCCTAGCCCAAGCCTCTGATACCGGGGTGCAGATCATGCCCAATTCCCAAAACTGTCTCTCAAGGCAACCAGGGCCGGATGGCCTCGATCACCGCCGCCAGAACGCCGTCTTCCGCCGAGGCGAATCGCTTCGCCTGCTCCCCCTCCCGCGCAATTAGCGCAGGCTCGGCGAGACGTTGTTGCAAGGCTGCCACCAAATCCCCCTCGTCCGCAACCTGCTTGGCCGCACCGGTCGCCCGCATGCGGTCTGAGATATCGGCGAAATTGCCCATATGCGGGCCGAACAGCACCGAAGCTCCGAGGCGCGCAGGCTCCAGCGGGTTCTGCCCGCCCTCGCCCGCCAGGCTCTTACCGACGAAGACCAGAGGCGCCGCCCGATAGAACAGACCCAGCTCGCCCATCGTGTCGGCGATGTACACGTCGCCCATCGGCTGGTCGAGCGAGCGCCGGGCCGGCTGCAGCCCCATCGCCTCCAGCTCGGCGGCGATCTCGGCCCCGCGATTGGGATGGCGCGGCACGATCAGCGTCACCAGGCCGGGAATGGCCAGTGCCTTGTGAACGCGGCCAGCCAGGGCCTCTTCGCCCGCATGGGTGCTGGCGGCCAGCCAGCGTGGACGGTCGCCCAGCGCAGCCTCGAGGACAGCCAGCGCATCCGCATCGGCGGGCAAGGCAGGGGCGGCGAATTTGAGATTGCCGAGGCAGGCGGTCTTCGCCGCGCCCAAAGCGGACAGGCGCCGGGCATCCTCCTCGGTCTGGCCCAGGCACAGCACGAAGCAGGACAGCAACCGGCCGATGAAGCCGCGCATCTTAAGCCAGCGGCGGAACGACCGCGCCGAGATACGGCCATTGAGCAGCACCAGCGGAATCTTCCGCTTCGCCGTCTCGACCAGCAGATTGGGCCAGAATTCGGATTCCACCCACAGAGCCAGATCGGGCTTCCAATGATCGAGGAAACGCCGCACCCAGGCGACGCGGTCGACCGGCACGAATTGATGGATGGCGCCTTCGGGCAGGCGGTCCTTCATCATCGCCGCCGAGGTGACCGTGCCGGTGGTGACCAGCATGGTGATGTTGGGCAGCTTCTGCAGCGCCTCGACCACCGGCAGCATCGATACCGCTTCGCCGACACTGGCGGCATGCAGCCAGACCAACCCGCCCTCCGGGCGTGGCAGACCCGACTTGCCCAGCCGTTCCTCGAAACGGAGCGGGTCCTCCTTGCCGCGCGCCAGGCGGCGGTCGAGATAGCGGCGGATCAGCGGTCCGCCGAGGGTGGTGACAAGGCGGTAGAGCCCGAGGATCATAGTGCAGCCGGCTCGACCGGTTCATGGCCCATCAGGCGGTCGGCCGATTGGGTGACGCGGGTCAGGCCGTTCTCGATGGCGAGGCGGGCTTCTTCCAGTTGCTCCGGCGTCGCGTCGGACGGCACCGTCACCGGCTCGCCCCACACGAAAACGCCTTTGGAGAAGGGAAAGGCGACGGTGAAACGATCCCAGCTGCCCAGCACCTTGCGGCGCTTGGCCGAGAAACCGCAGGGAATCACCGGCACGCCGGACATGCGCGCCACATGGACGATGCCGTCCGAGGCCCTCATGCGCGGACCGCGCGGACCGTCCGGGGTGATGCCGACGCATTCCCCCTGCTTCAGCGAACGCAGCATCGAGCGCAAGGCCGCCGATCCCCCCTTCGAGGAGGAACCGGCCACCGTGTCGATGCCGAAATGCGCCACCGTGCGGGCGATGAACTGGCCATCGCGATGCTGGGAAATCAGCATGTTGATCGCCTTATCCCGCTGCCAACAATAGGGCATCATCATGATGCGCCCATGCCAGAAGGCCAGGATGAAGGGCTTGTTCTCCCGCCAGAGAGCGTGCGGATATTGCCCGCCCTCGACCCGCCAGACGCCGGTCGAGCGCACCAGGCGGATGAACTGCGCCCCCAGCCAGCATAAAAACCCGCGCAAGGCATCCGAGCGCGTAACCTTTTTGATCAGACTCACTCGGCCATCCCTTTGGGATCTCCCACGATCACCACCGTCAGCTTGTCGGGATCGAGCAGCTTGCCCGAGACCCGGCGGACGTCTGCGGCAGTGACCTTGTCGATCAGAGCGCTGCGGCGGTCGAAATAATCGATGCCCAGATGGTCGCGCTGAACCACCGACAGCAAGGCGGCGATGGCGGTCGTGCTGTCCATCTGCAGCGGGAAGGCGCCGTTGAGATAGGTCTTGGCCGAGGCCAGCTCGGTCGGCGTCACGTCGGCCTTGCCCATCTTGCCCAGCTCTTCCTTCACCACCTTCAGCGATTCGGCGACCTTGTCGTTGCGGGTCGCCACATCGCCGGCCACCACCGCGCCATGACGGTACGGTTCCAGCCCGGTATAGGCGCCATAGGCCAAGCCGCGCTTCACACGGACCTCGGTCATCAGATGCGACGAAAAGCTGCCGCCGCCCAGAATGTAGTTCATCACATAGGCGGTGTACCAATCCGGGTCGTCGCGTTTGATGCCCGGCTCGCCGAACTCGACCACGCTCTGCGGGATCGGGCGGCGGATGATCTTCAGGCTGCCCTTGGCGGGAACCTGGGCCTCGGCGATCGGCGCAAGCCCGGCCTTGGCCGGTAGATCGGCGAAGGTGGCGTCGAGCAGGGCGCCCAGCTGCTGCGGGGTGATGTCGCCCACCACGCTGACCACCAGCCGGTCGCGCGACAGATGGCCGCCGGCCCAGCCCTTGAGGTCGGCGTCGGAGATGGCCTTGAGGCTGGCCTCGGTATTGGGCCGGCCATAGGGATGGTTCGGAAAGATCGCGGCGGCGAAGGCGCGGCCGGCGATGGCCTGCGGGTCCTGCTCTTCCTGCTGCAGTCCGACCTGCATCTGGCCGCGCACGCGGGCCACCGCATCGGCGTCGAAACGCGCCTTGGTCAAAGCGAGATGCAGCAGGCGGAAAGCCTCGTCGCGATTGTCGGTCAGGGTCTTGAGGCGACCGCCGAAATTGTCGGCGTCGGCCGAGAAGGTCATGCCGACCGCCAGATCCTCCAACTTGCCCTGGAAGGCCTGGGCGTCGAGATCGCCCGCACCTTCGTCGAGCAGACCGGCCACCATCGAAGCCAGCCCTTCCTTGCCGTTGGGATCGGTGGCCGAACCGGCGCCGAAGGAGAAGTCGGTGGCGATGATCGGGTTCTTATGGTCCTCGACCAGCCAGGCCTCGATGCCCGAGGGGCTGACGACCTTTTCGATGGTCAGCGCGCTGGCCAGGGGGCCGCAGACGGTGCCGCACAGCAGCGCAGCCGTGACGAACAGAGCTTTTTTCATCGCACATTCCCTCCGATCAGACCCTGCGCCCCTTCGGCGTTGGGGTCCGACACCACGGTCGCCTCGCCCGGTTTGGCCGGCAGCAGCAGGCCGGTCACCGACTTCTCGTCGCGCAGCAGGCGTTTGGCGGCGGCGTCGATCTGGTCCTTGGTGACGGCGGCGATCTTCTGCGGCCAGGCTTCGACGTCCTCGATCTTGCCGCCGGTGGTCAGCACCTGGCCGAACACCATGGCGCCGGTGTGGTAGGAATCGCGGGCATAGACGGTTTCGGCGCGCAGCTTGTTCTTGGCGCGGGTCAGCTCGGCCTCGGTCACGCCATGCTCGGCGATGTCCTTGAGCTGCGCGGTGATGGCTTCCGTCAGAGCCTTCATTTCGACGCCAGGGTTCGGCGTGGTCGCCACGGCGAAGATGGTCTGGCCGAGGCTGTCCGGGTCGTACTCGGCGGACACGGACGCCGCCAGTTTCTGGTCGACCACCAGGCTTTTGTAGAGGCGCGAGATCGGACCGCCGCCGATGATCTCGGCCAGCAGCTGCAGCGGATCGCCGTCCTGGGTGTCGCCGACATGATAGGACGGCGCCAGGTAATAGCGGGTCCAGCTCGGCTGATGCACGTCCTCGTCGCGGATCTCCAGGGTGCGCTGGGCGACCGGGGTGGGATCGAGCGGACGGGCGCGGACCGGGGTCGGGCGGGCCGGGATGGCGCCGTAATATTTCTCGGCCAGCGGCTTCAGCCTGGCGGCGGTGATATCGCCCGACACCACCAGGATGGCGTTGTTCGGCGCGTACCAGCGCTTATGGAAATCGACGATGTCCTGCAGCTTGTAGCTGTCGATGTCCTGATGCCAGCCGATCACCGGATGGTGATAGCCGCCATCGAGGAACAGGGCGGCGCGCATCTGCTCCTGCAGCAGCGCCTCGGGCTGGTTCTCGGTGCGCATGCGGCGCTCTTCGATCACCACCTGCCGCTCGTTCTGGAAGGCCTCGTCCTTCAGGGCCAGATTGGCCATGCGGTCGGCTTCCAGCTTCATCACCAGTTCGAGTTTATCGGCGGCGACGTTCTGGTAGAAGGCGGTGTAATCCTCGTTGGTGAAGGCATTGTCCTGCCCGCCATTGGCGGCGACGATGCGCGAGAATTCCTCGGGCCCCACGGTCTTGGTGCCCTTGAACATCATATGCTCGACCATGTGGGCGAGACCGGTATGGCCGGCCACTTCGTCGGCCGAACCGACCTTGTACCAGACCATATGGCTGACCACCGGCACGCGGTGATTGGGAATCACCACCACCTGCATGCCGTTCTTCAGCGTGAAAGATTCGGGATTGAAGACTTGGGCGACGGCCGGGCGGAAAGCCAGGGCCATCAAGGCGAGGAACAGAAAGCGCGGGCGCATTGGGCCTCCGGATGCTGGAGGGACAGATTTAAACCGATGCGGCGCGGGCGGCAAGCCATCAGGCCTGGGGCGATAACAGCCGGGATATTTCCAGGGACAGGCGGGCCTGGTCGTACGGCTTGGCGAGCCGGGGCAGATCCACCGGCTGGGAGCCCTTCAGTTCCGCATAACCGGTGGCCAGCAGGATCGGCAGGGCGGGATGACGCGCCCGCAGCTTGACCGCGAGATCGGTGCCGGTCATGCCCGGCATCGCGTGATCGGTAATGACCAGATCCGGCGCCAGGCCGCCGGCGACCAGATCGAGCGCTTCCCGCCCGGAATGCGCCTCGACGACGCGATGCCCCAGATCCTCGAGCAAAGCGAGCGTGCTGGCCGCGATCAGCGGATCGTCGTCGACCAGCAGAATGGTGACCGATCGAACCGCCGCGCGCGGCGCAGAGTTACTTTCCACGACGATGGCCCCCGCATCGACCGCCGGCAGCCAGAGATGGGCGCTGGTGCCGACGCCGACCGCGCTTTCCAGGCGGAAGGCGCCGCCCGACTGGTTGGCGAGGCCATGCACCATCGAGAGCCCGAGCCCGGTTCCCTTGCCAACGCCCTTGGTCGAAAAGAAGGGTTCGATCGCCTTGGCCAGAGTCGCCTCGTCCATGCCGTGGCCGGTGTCGCTCACACGCAGGCACACATAGGTTCCCGCCGCCAATCCGCCTTCCGCCTGGGTGAGGTGATGAAGGCTCAATTCGATGCTCAGCGTGCCGCCATCGGCCATGGCGTCGCGCGCGTTCACCGCCAGATTGAGCAAAGCCATTTCCAGCTGGTTGGGGTCGATGCTGACCGCCGGCAGGGTCGCATGCGCCGTCACTCTCACCTGCACCATGGGACCGACCGAGCGCTCGACCAGATCGCGCATGCTGAGAACCAGCGCCAGAACGTCGGTGGGCTCGGCTTTGAGTTCCTGCTTGCGCGCGAAAGCCAGCAGGCGCTGGGTCAGCGCCGCGCCCCGGCGTGCGCCCTCGATCGCCCCGTTGACCAGGCGGAGCTGACGCGGATCGTCGCCGATCCGGCGGGCCAGCACGTCGAGATTGCCGAGCACCGCCATCAGCAGATTGTTGAAATCATGGGCAACGCCACCGACCAGCTGGCCTATCGTCTCGATTTTCTGGGCCTGCAGCAGGGCGGCCTGGGCCTGTTCCCGCTGGTGCGCCTCGTCGCGCAGCCTGGCGTTGGCGAGCTCCAGCGCCTCGGTTCGCAAGGTGACCAGCCGCTCGAGTTCCGCGGCGGCGCCGCGCTGCGCTTCGAGGAAGGCCCGGGCCTGATATTGGCGGCGGCGGCCGCGCACGGCGGTCAACACCGCCGTCTGCACCGATATGGCCCGCAGCGGCCGTTCGAGAAAAGCGACATTGTGCAGCTTGTCGACCAGCGCGGCGCGGAAGGCGGCGAAGCGGGGGCCCTCATTGCGGTTGGTCAGGATGATGAAGGGCTGATCGGACCAGGGCGGCTGGCGCTCGACCCATCCGGCCACGTCGTCGAGCGTGCCGCCATACAGCGCCTCCTCGGTCAGCAGGACGACTTCGGCACCCGCATCGAGGCTATTCAGCAGCATGACCGAGGACCCGCAGATGCGCGGGGCGACGCCGGACTGACGCATCAATTGGGCACAGGCGGGAGCGTCCCGGCCGATCGGCATCATTATGAGGCAGGAGGCTATCGCGTCATTGAGATGGGGCATCATCATCCAGGAGGGGAGCCCTCTCCCCGGTATAGGCCGGCGTGCCTGAGAATATGCCGCTGAAGCCAGACAGCGGCGGCCCGACCCTGATCCCGTGACGGCTGAGACGGAATTCCCGGATGGTTTGCTCGTGATGCCCGCTGCGCTTCTTGACCACCGATATGGCCCGCCGCACGGTGCCGTCGAATTCGAAATAGCGCAGCATCACGACCGCGTCGCTGAGATAGCTGATGTCGAGCGGCGTATCCATCGGACCGATCAGGCCGTGCTGGGCCAGCACCAGCAGCGTCAGGACGCCGAGCTGGCTCAAATAGCTGAGCAGCTCGTGCATCTGAAGCACCAGGAAGCGTTCGTCGGGCATCGCGTTCAGATAGCCGTTGAGGCTGTCGATGACGACGATCCGCGCCTTGTCCCGTTCGACGGCGTCCCGCACCAGACTGGCGAACTCGCCCGGCGACAATTCGGCCGGGTCGACCTGTTTCAGGCGGATATACCCCGCCGCGATCGCCTCCTCGAGCGGAAGCCCCAGCGTGCGGGCACGGGCCAGCATGGTGCCGTGCCCCTCGTCGAAGGCGAAGATCGCCGTGGTTTCCTTGCGAGCGGCGGCGGCGATGGCATAGGTCAGGGCCATCGACGATTTGCCGACGCCCGCCGCGCCGATCAGCAGCGCGTTGGTGCCGCGCTCCAACCCTCCCCCCAGCAGAGCGTCGAGCTGGGCATTGCCGCTGGGCACGAAATCCCCGGTGAAGTCCTTATGATGCTCGGCGGCGATCAAGCGCGGATAGATCCTGAGGCCGCCTTTGTCGATGGTGAAATCGTGGAAGCCGCCCTTGAACGGGATGCCGCGCATCTTGACCACCCGCAGCCGGCGCCGTTCCGCGCCGTAATCGACGGCCAACTGCTCGAGCAGCACGACCCCGTGGGAGATCGAATGGAGCTGCAGGTCGGTCTCGCTGGAACTGAGATCGTCGAGCAGAATCACGGTCGATTTCCGCCCCGAGAAGAAATGCTTCAGCGCCAGGATCTGACGGCGATAGCGCAACGGGCTCTGCGCCAGCAGCCGCAACTCGGAGAGACTGTCGAGCACCACCCGCGACGGATTGAGGTCCTCGACCCGGTCGAAGATCATATGGCTGGTCTCGCTCAGTTCCATCTCGGCGGGATACAGCACCGTCACTTCCTGGCTGGGATCGAGGCTGGTCTCGGGCGGCACCAGCTCGAACACGGTGATGCCGTCGAGCGACCAGCCATGCCGCTTGGCGACCACGCGCAGCTCGCGCTCGGTCTCGGACAAGGTGATGTAAAGGGTCTGCTCGCCGCGCCGCACGCCTTCGAGCAGGAATTGCAGGGCCAGGGTCGTCTTGCCGGACCCGGGGCGGCCTTCGTAAAGATACATGCGGTCGGGGTCGAAGCCGCCGCCGAGAATGGCGTCCAATCCCTGACTTCCGGTCGAAGCCCTCGGTATGTCCTCGTCGGCCTCGTCCGGGGGAACGTCTCTGTCGAACATGGTAGCTCCTTGGGCGTAAACCATACGCGCCGAGACCTGCGCCGCCTTTACGAAATCAGCGGGAGTTTTCGTGACTTTTTCGTGGCCGCACCCTGGCGCCGGGGGCGATGGCTGTGCATCATGACGCCGCTGAAAGAGAGGACATCATGCGTTTGACGAAGTTTCTGGCGATCGGGCTGCTGGCGGCGTGGAGCGGTGCCCACGCCGCCGAGAAAATTACCGACACCCTTCCGCGCACGGCGGTGATCACCGCCTTCGCCCCCGAGAAGACGGCAATGGTCGCGCTGCTGACCGACAAGAAGATCTATAAGCTGCATGGCGCAGAGATCGTCGCCGGCACCCTGGCCGGCCATCCCGTGCTGCTGGCGGAAAGCGGCGTCAGCATGGTCAATGCCTCGCTGACCGCGCAGAATTTGATCGACCGCTTCAAGGTTGAGCGCATCGTCTTCTCCGGCATTGCCGGCGGTATCGATCCGACCTTGCATGTCGGCGATGTGGTGGTGCCCGAGGAATGGGCCGAGCCGCTGGAAAGCATCGTCCTGCGCGAAACGCCGGAAGGCCCGAAGGCACCGGGCTGGATGGCCGACGAGGTGCTGCCCTTGCCCCTCTATGGCGGCACCGTCGCGTCGAAGAAAATCGACACCAATCACGAATTCCACGCCAGCTTCAAGGCCGACGCGGCGCTGCTGGAGACCGCGAGGAAAGTGGCGGCCAGCCTCAAGCTCAAGGCCTGCTCGTCGGACCGGCATTGCCTGGAACAGCCGCCCCAGATCCTGGTCGGCGGCGTCGGCGTCAGCACCATGAGCTTCGTCGACAACGCCAAATTCCGCGACTGGCTCTACACCGCCTGGAAGGCCCGCGCCACCGACATGGAAAGCGCCGCCGTCGCCCAGGTCGCCTATGTCAACGGCGTGCCCTTCATCGCCTTCCGCAGCCTGTCGGACCTGGCCGGCGGCGAGGCGGGCAGCAATCAGATGGATGTTTTCATGACCCTGGCCGCCGAGAACGCGGCGTCGGTGGTCAAGGCGTTTGTCGGCGAATTGCCGAAGAGGTAGGACTGAAGAGCCTACGGCGTACACAGATTAAAGAGATGAATGGGATGAACACAGATGCGGCTTGAGGTGTCGGCGCCTGCGGCAATCAATCAAAAGTCGTGAATTTTTTGCCGCGGGCGCGGGTCTTATTCAGGCCTATCTGTGTTCATCTGTGTCCATCCCTTTAATCTGTGTACGCCGTAGGCTTTCAAATCAGCTCCGCAGCCCAGGCGCTTCCTGGCCGGTGCGGGCGACATATTCGGTGTAGCCGCCGCCATATTGGTGGACGCCCTCGGGGGTCAGTTCCAGCACCCGGTTCGACAGGGCCGCCAGGAAATGGCGGTCGTGCGAAACGAACAGCATGGTGCCTTCGTAATTGGCCAGCGCCTTGATCAGCATCTGCTTGGTGTCGAGGTCGAGATGGTTGGTCGGCTCGTCGAGCACCAGAAAGTTCGGCGGATCGAACAGCATCGCCGCCATCACCAGGCGGGCCTTCTCGCCACCCGACAGGACCTTGCACTTCTTCTCGACATCGTCGCCGGAGAAATTGAAGCAGCCGGCCAGGGCGCGCAAGCTGCCCTGCCCCGCCTTGGGGAAGGTGCGCTCGAGGAATTCGAAGATGGTCTCGTCGCCGCCCAGCGTATCCATCGCGTGCTGCGAGAAATAGCCCATCTTGACCGAGGCGCCGACGGTGACCGTTCCGGCATCAGGATCGGCCGTGCCCGATACCAGTTTCAACAGCGTCGACTTGCCGGCGCCGTTGATGCCCATGACGCACCAGCGTTCCTTGCGGCGGATGATCAGGTCCAGCCCGTCATAGATGGTCTTGCTGCCATAGGCCTTGTTGACGCTCTTCAGCACCGCGACGTCTTCGCCCGAACGCGGCGCCTGAGGGAAATCGAACGCCACGACCTGGCGCTGCTTGGGCGGCTCGAAACGTTCGATCTTGTCGAGCTTCTTGACCCGGCTCTGCACCTGGCTGGCATGCGAGGCGCGTGCCTTGAAGCGCTCGATGAACTTGATCTCCTTGGCCAGCATGGCCTGCTGGCGGTCGAACTGCGCCTGCTGCTGCTTTTCGTTCAAAGCGCGCTGCTGTTCGTAGAAGGCATAATCGCCGGAATAGGAGTTCAGCGTACCGGCGTCGATCTCGATGATCTTGGTGACGATGCGGTTCATGAATTCGCGATCGTGTGAGGTCATCAGCAGGGCGCCTTCATAGCCCTTGAGGAATTCCTCAAGCCAGATCAGGCTTTCCAGATCCAGATGGTTGGAGGGTTCGTCGAGCAGCATGGCGTCCGGGCGCATCAGCAGAATGCGGGCCAGCGCCACGCGCATCTTCCAGCCGCCCGACAGCTTGCCGACATCGCCATCCATCATTTCCTGGCTGAAGCTGAGGCCGTTCAGCACTTCGCGGGCCTTGCCCTCCAGCTCGTAGCCGCCCAGCTCCTCAAAGCGGGCCTGCACCTCGCCATAGCGCTCGACCACCGCGTCCATATCGTCGCGGTCGGGATCGCACATGGCGGCTTCGAGTTCCTTCAGCTCCGACGCCACGTCGCTGATCGGACCGGCGCCATTCATCACTTCGGCCACGGCGGAGCGGCCGGACATCTCGCCGACATCCTGGTTGAAATAACCGATGGTGATCAGCTTCTCGACCGCGACCTGGCCATCATCGGGTTCTTCCTCGCCGGTGATCATGCGGAACAAAGTGGTCTTGCCGGCGCCGTTGGGACCGACCAGCCCGATCTTCTCGCCCCGGTTCAGCGCGGCGGAGGCCTCGAAGAAAAGGATGCGGTGGCTGTTCTGCTTGCTGATGTTCTCGAAACGGATCATGTGCGGCGAAGGTCCCGTGACTGGTTGGCGGCCTTATATGCCGAGACCGGGGAAAAAAAGAAAGGGCCGCATCCTTCCGGATGCGACCCCTCTTTGCTTGAGCAGGAAAGCTCGGACTTAGAAGTCCATGCCGTCCATGCCGCCCATGCCACCCGGGCCGCCGGCCGGAGCGGCCTTCGGCGAGGGCTTCTCGGCGATCAGCGCCTCGGTGGTGATCACCAGGCCGGCGACCGAAGCGGCGTCCTGCAGAGCAGTGCGCACGACCTTGGTCGGATCGATGATGCCGGCCTTGATCATGTCGACATACTCGCCCTTCTGGGCGTCGTAGCCGAAGTTCACATCCTTGCTCTCGAGCAGCTTGCCGGCGACGACGGCGCCATCGGCACCGGCGTTCTCGGCGATCTGGCGGACCGGAGCCTGCAGAGCGCGACGGATGATCTCGATGCCGACCTTCTGGTCTTCATTGGCGGGCTTGAGGGCTTCCAGAGCCTTGATCGAGTGCAGCAGAGCGACGCCGCCACCGGCGACGATGCCTTCTTCAACCGCGGCGCGGGTAGCGTGCAGGGCGTCATCGACGCGATCCTTGCGCTCCTTCACCTCGACCTCGGAGCCGCCGCCGACCTTGATGACGGCAACGCCGCCGGCCAGCTTGGCGAGACGCTCCTGCAGCTTCTCGCGGTCGTAGTCCGAGGTGGTCTCCTCGATCTGCGCCTTGATCTGCTTGATGCGGGCCTCGATGTCCTTCTTCTTGCCGGCGCCGTCGACCACCACGGTGTCTTCCTTGGTGATGGTGATGCGCTTGGCGGTGCCCAGCATCTGCAGGTTGACGGTCTCGAGCTTGATGCCGAGGTCTTCGCTGATGACCTGACCGGCGGTCAGGATCGCGATGTCTTCCAGCATCGCCTTGCGGCGGTCACCGAAGCCCGGAGCCTTGACGGCGGCGACCTTCAGGCCGCCACGCAGCTTGTTGACGACCAGGGTGGCCAGGGCCTCGCCCTCGACGTCCTCGGCGATGATCAGCAGCGGACGGCCCGACTGAACCACGGCTTCCAGCACCGGCAGCAGCGGCTGCAGGCCCGAGAGCTTCTTCTCGTGGATCAGGATGTAGGGGTTGTCCAGCTCGACGGTCATCTTCTCCGAGTTGGTCACGAAGTACGGGCTGGTGTAGCCGCGGTCGAACTGCATGCCTTCGACGACATCCAGCTCGGTGTCCATGCCCTTGGCCTCTTCGACGGTGATGACACCCTCGTTGCCGACCTTTTCCATGGCCTTGGCGATCATCGCGCCGATTTCTTCTTCGCCATTGGCGGAGATGGTGCCGACCTGGGCGATCTCGCCGTTGGTCGAAACCTTCTTCGAACGCTTCTTGACGTCGGCGATGACGGCCTGGACGGCCAGATCGATGCCGCGCTTCAGATCCATCGGGTTCAGACCGGCGGCAACCGACTTGGCGCCTTCACGGACGATCGACTGGGCCAGAACGGTCGCGGTGGTGGTGCCGTCGCCCGCCAGATCGGCGGTCTTCGAGGCCACTTCGCGGACCAGCTGGGCGCCCAGATTCTCGAACTTGTCAGCCAGTTCGATTTCCTTGGCGACCGAAACGCCGTCCTTGGTGATGCGGGGAGCGCCGAACGACTTCTCGATGACGACGTTACGTCCCTTCGGACCGAGCGTCACCTTCACCGCGTCGGCGAGGATATCGACGCCGCGCAGCAGACGCGTACGGGCATCGGTGGAGAATTTAACTTCTTTAGCAGCCATGGTTCTTATCCCTGAGCTTAGGCGAGAACGCCCATGATGTCGGATTCCTTCATGATCAGCAGGTCTTCACCGTCGATCTTGACCTCGGTGCCCGACCACTTGCCGAACAGAACCTTGTCGCCCTTCTTGACGTCGAGAGCGTGAAGCTTGCCGTCTTCGCCGCGCGCGCCCGGACCGACCGCGACGACTTCGCCCTGCTGGGGCTTTTCCTTCGCGGTGTCGGGGATGATGATGCCGCCGGCGGTCTTCTCTTCACCATCGAGACGCCTGACCACAACGCGGTCATGGAGCGGTCTGAATTTCATGCACAGCCTCCGTTGAGATATTTGAGGGGCGGGTGTGTTAGCACTCCCACCGAATGAGTGCCAACGATCTAAGAGCGCCTCGGGCGGCTGTCAAGGGAAGTTGTGGCAGCAAAGTGGCCAGATGAGTGCTAAACCTTTTATTTTCAGCGCCTTAACGGTCACTAAACTTTCCAATGACAGACTTGTTACATCAGAAGACAGGAGGCGCTTATGAGCCTGGAACTGATGTTGAAAGGGTGGCGGCTGACCACCGCCGAGATCCTCTACCGCCTGCCGGACCATCCCGCTTTGCTGCAAAGCTATGTGTGGCAGGAGCTGGATCTGCTACCCGACTTTCCCGCCTTGCGAAAGTTCCTCGATTTCTGGGAAAAGAGGATCGAGGGGAAACTCTACTCGGTGAAGATCTGCCACGCGGACGTGGTCGGCCCGGCTGATGTGAGATTTGCCCGGATTTTCGGGATCTTGCACTGACAGGGTGACATGCGACGGGTTCTTTTGGGTTTGGCGCTGATCCTGGGAGCCCGCGCCGTCTCCGCAGCCTGCGAATTGCAGATGATGGCCGAACTTCCCGCCGACCTTCTCGGCCGGCGCGGCCTGCGCCCGGTGGTAAGCGCCACCGTGAACGGCACAGAAGGCCGCTTCCTGTTCGATACCGGCGCCTCTGGCGGCCTGATCGCGGCGGGTTCGCTGGCTAAGTTCGGCATATCGGCGGAGAACGCCGAAACCGTTCAGATGAAGTCCGTCGGAAAATTCTTCGACGCCCGCCAGATCATGGCGAAAGAGCTGCGGTTCGCGGCCTGGGCAATCACCGGCCATCACATGGTCGTCATCGACCGGCCCATCGTCTCGGACACCGATGGCGCGCTCGGCGAAGCGGAGATGACCGATTTCGACATGGAGATCGACCTGCCCCATCGCGCCATCCGCTTTTTCACACCCTCAGATTGTCCGGCGGAGAACCTGGCTTATTGGGCCAAGCCGGGGCAAGCGCGTCAGATAGAACTCGATCCCTTCACGCGGGAGCATAACCGCATTTTCGGCCCGGTCTCGATCAATGGCGTCACCTTCCGGGCCCTGTTCGACACCGGCGCCCCGGATACCGGCCTGACCCGCCAGACGGCGGAAGCCGCCGGGGTTCATCCGGGCAGCGAAGGCGTCACCGAGGATGGGGCGGTGCGCGGCGTCGGGCCGGAATCCCTGAAGAACTGGAAAGCTCCGTTCACCGAGTTCGCCATCGGCGGCGAAACCATCGCCCATCCGATCTTGGGCTTCTCCGACAAGACCAACGCCAGTGCCGATCTGCTGATCGGCGCCGATTTCTTCAAGCGGCACCGGGTCTATGTGGCGAAACACCAGCACGTCATGGCCTTCACCGACGAAGGCATCAACAGCTTCGGCATCGATTGGGACAAGGCCCCTACTGCATCTGCCGAAACAACACCCGCAGCAGTCCGGCAATAGCCCCGAGCGCCAGAACGCTGGCCACCCAAAGACCGGCGAACCACCCCAGCTGCTTGAGCGTCAATGGTAGCCGGCCTCGTGGACCTTGCCGCGGAACACCCAATAGGCGTAGCCGGTATAGGTCAGGATGATCGGAATCAGGATGCCGGCGCCGATCAGCATGAAGCCCTGGCTGGCCGGCGGCGAGGCCGCTTCCCAGATCGAAACCCGCCCCGGCACGATGTCGGGATAGATGCTGATGCCCAGGCCCATGAAGCAGAGTGCATAGATCGCCAGGGTCAGCAGGAACGGCCAGCGCTCCTTGCGGGTCTTCAGCGTCCACACCAGGGCACCCGACAGGATCGCCACCACCAGAGGCACCTGGGCAGTGGCGAGAATGCTGGGGAAGGTGAACCAGCGCTCCCAGTAATTGCCGTCGAGAAACGGCGTCGCCCCGCTGACCGCGATGATGGCGGCGAACGTTACGCCGCCGGCCCGCCAGGCCAGGCTATAGGCGCGTTCCTGAATACCGGCCTCGGTTTTCATCACCAGCCAGGTCGCCCCCAGCAGCGCATAGCCCGCCACCACCGAAATCCCGCACAGCAGCGAGAACGGCGTCAGCCAATCCCACCAGCCGCCGGCATAGGCGCGCCCCTCGACCTTCACACCCTGCAGGATGGCGCCCAGAATGATGCCCTGACACAGCCCCGCCATCGCCGAGCCAAGGCTGAACGCCAGGTCCCAGGCCCAGCGCCCGCGATTGGTGCGCCAGCGGAATTCGAAGGCGGTGCCGCGGAACACCAGGCTCAGCAGCATGCCGATCACCGGCGCATAGAGGGCCGGCATCAGGATGGCATAGGCCAGCGGAAAGGCGGCGAACAGGCCGCCGCCGCCCAGCACCAGCCAGGTTTCGTTGCCGTCCCACACCGGCGCCACCGAATTCATCATCATGTCGCGCGCCTTACCCGGCGGGTAGAACGGGAACAGGATGCCGATGCCGAGGTCGAAACCGTCCAGCACCACATAGGCGAACACGGCGAAGGCGATCAGGAACGCCCAGATCAGCGGCAGGTCAAGGCTCATGATGCGGCATCTCCTCGGTGATCGGGGTGAGGCCCGCCGTGCGGATCGGGCCCAATGTCTCGGGTCCGCTTTCGCCGGGATGCGGCGCATGGCTCATCAGCCGCAGTATGTAGAACACACCGGCCGAGAAGACCGTGAAATAAACCAGCGCGAAGGCGGCCAGCGACGCCGCCACCGCCGGGCTGTCGAGCGGCGAGACGGAGTGGTCGGTGCGCAGCAGGCCGTAGATCGTATAAGGCTGGCGGCCGACCTCGGTGGTGACCCAGCCGCAGACCACGGCGGCGAAACCGGCCGGTCCCATCAGCATCGCGCCCCTATGCAGCCAGGGGCTGTCATAGAGCCTGCCCCTCACCCGCGCCCACAAGGCGGTCAGCGCCAGGGCCAGCATGGCAAAGCCCAAACCGACCATGGCGCGGAACGACCAGAACACCACCGGCACCACCGGCCATTCCGAGCGCGGATAATCCTTGAGGCCGGGCAGCGCTCCGTTCGGATCGTGCTTGAGGACCAGCGAGGAGAGTTTGGGGATCTCGATGGCGTAATCGACGCGGGCTTCGTCCTCGTTCGGCCAGCCGAACAGGATCAGCGGCGCGCCGTCGGGATGGGCGTCGAAATGCCCCTCCATCGCCAATATCTTGATGGGCTGGTGCTCCAGCGTGTTGAGACCGTGCGCGTCGCCGGCGAAGATCTGCAGCGGCGCCACCACGGCGATCATGCCCATCGCCATCGAGAACATGATGCGGCTGGCCTCGTTGGTGCGGTCGCGCAGCAGATGGAAGGCACCCACGGCGCCCACCGCCAGAGCCGTGGTCAGATAGGCGGCCAGCACCATATGGGCCAGGCGGAACGGAAAGGACGGGTTGAAGATCACCGCCAGCCAGTCGGCCGGGACGAACTGGCCGGCCTCGTTGATGGCATAGCCCTGCGGCGTCTGCATCCAGCTGTTGGCCGACAAGATCCAGAAGGCCGAGATGAAGGTGCCCACCGCCACCGCCAGGGTCGCCAGGTAGTGCAGCTTCTTGCCGACCCTCTCCAGCCCGAACAGCATGACGCCGAGGAACCCGGCTTCGAGGAAGAATGCCGACAGCACCTCATAGGCCATCAGCGGCCCGATCACCGGCCCGGCCTTGTCGGAGAATTGCGACCAGTTCGTGCCGAACTGGTACGACATCACCAACCCCGACACCACGCCGGCGGCAAAGCCGGTGGCGAAGATCTTGAGCCAATATTTGAAGAGCTGCAGGTAGACGTCGCGGCCGGTTTTCAGCCACAAGGTTTCTAAAACGGCGAGATAGCTGGCCAATCCGATCGAAAAGACCGGAAAGATGATGTGCACGGCCACAGTAAAACCAAACTGTGCACGGGCCAGAACGAGCGGCTCCATTGGCACTCTCCCACTGTCGACATGGACAGGGTAAGTACAGCCGGAGCGCGCGTCAACGCGCCAGAATGTCCTAGCGCATGCGGCGGTAGAGATACGCGCCCAACACGCCCGAGGCGATGAACAAGGCGACGCTGATCGCCGTGCTCCAGATCGGCTGGACATGAATGCCGCTGCCCAGCAGCACGAAGATTACCGTCTGCGGCAGATAGCCGATCAGGCTGCCGGCGACGAAGGGCAGCAGCGGCGCCGAGGAGACCCCGGCCAGCAGATTGGTGATCAGATTGTTCCCGACCGGCAGCAGGCGGATCAGCATCGCCATGGTGAAGGTATGGCCCTTCAGCACCGCGTCGAACTTGACCAGCCGCTCGGCGAAACGGTGGCGCACCAGGTCGCGGCCCAGCAGCCGGGCATAGAGGAAGCACAGCAGGCAGCTCAGGCCAGCGGCCGCTTCGGCCAGCGCCACACCCTCGACCAGGCCGAAGGCATAGCCGCCGACGAACCCGACCACCTGGCGCGGCAGCCCGACCGCCATCGCCGCCGTGCCCAAGCCGACATAATAGAGCCAGCCCAGCCCGTTGCCGCGGATCTCGGTATCGACCCATTGCGCGTCGAGGCGGTGCAGGATGCCGCTGGCTTCGACCGCCCAGCCGATGGCGACCAGGGACGCCATCAGCAGCAGCCCCTTCAGCAGCAGGCGTGGGTTCATTCCCGGCTTTCGATCTCCGGCAGATTGGCGCGATTCTGCAGCCACATCACGCCGAACAGATCGACGATGCCGACCCACAGACGATTCCACACGCCGTATTTCGACACGCCGCGCTCACGCGGGCGGTGATTGACCGGCACCGATACCACCTTGCCGCCGCGCCGGATCATCAGCGCCGGCAGGAAGCGGTGCATATGGTCGAAGCGCGGCATGTCGAGGAAGGCTTCGCGGGTGAATACCTTGAGGCCGCAGCCGGTATCCGGCGTATCGTCCTTGAGCATTCCGGCGCGGATCTTGTTGGCGATGCGCGACGAGATCTTGCGGATGCCGTCGTCGCGGCGCTTGTGGCGCCAGCCGGCGACCAGCAGGTAGGAGCGCGCCTCGGGCGCTTCGTCGAGCAGGCGGCGCAGCAAGGCGGGAATGTCGGCCGGATCGTTCTGCCCGTCGCCGTCCAGCGTGGCGATCACCGGCGCGCGCGCGGCCTTGACGCCGGTGGCGACCGCGGCGCTCTGCCCGCAGCTGTTCCTGTGGCGCACGACGCGCAGGGCCGGATATTTGCCGCGCGCCTCGCGCAGCATGTCCGGCGTGCGGTCGTCGCTGCCGTCATCGACATAGATGATCTCGTGGACATGCTTGCCCGACAGTGCGGCGTGGATCTCGCCGACCAGCGGCAGGATGTTGTCGGCCTCGTTCTTCACCGGCACGACGACGGCGAGGACGGGCTCGAAGGAAATGGGGGCATCGGTAGTCTGCGGCATAATGCGCCCCTTCTACAGGGGATTTACCTCGGGCGGAAACGCTTTGTTGGCGTCCTCCGCCTGCGCCTTGCGCGGGAACGCGCCCTTCAGCGCCGCCACGATGATGAAGCTGATGATCACCAGCAGCGTCCATGAGGTGATCTTGCTCGGCCCGACGACAGCCCAGCCCCTGGCCTGGTTCGGATAGACCCAGGCGCCGAAGAAAGTGGCCACGTTCTCGGCCACCCAGATGAAGAACCCGACCAGGACGAACGACAGGGACAGCGGCATCCAGCGCTCGTCCCTGATCACGGTGAAATGCACGCGCGTGCGCCAGAAGGCCAGCAGCACCAGGGCGAACAGCGGCCAGCGGACGTCGGGACCATAATGGTTGGTGAAGAAATTGGCGTAGATCAGCAGCGACAGGCCGCCCGCCTGCCACAGCGGCGGGAAACGGCTCATGCGGATATCGAACATATGCCACGCGCGCATCACGTAGCTGGCCACCGCCGCATACATGAAGCCGCTATAGAGAGGCACCGTGGCGACGCGAAAAATCGCCGGTTCAGGATAGCTCCAGGAATGGATGGCGGGCGAGGTCTTGAACAATTCCAGTCCCATGCCCAGCGCATGGAACAGCGACAGCACCGCCACTTCGCGGGGACTTTCGACGCGCAGGGCCACCAGCACTATCTGGATGGCGATCGCGGCGAGGAACAGGAAGTCGTAGCGCGCCAGGCCGGGAATGGCGATATGGCCGGAAACGGCCAGCAGCAGCAGGAAGGTGCCGGCGAAAACACAGGACGCCGCTTCCTTGCAGCCGAAAATGAGGAATTCGCGAGCGAACGATCCCAGCCTTTTCAAACGCATCCCCCCTCATGCGAACCGGTCCCCAGGGCGGGGACCGGTTTTAGGAACTGTGGACACTTATCGTAGCCACAAGACGATAGCGGCGAGCGTTACGACGGCCAGGTAATTCCTGGCCGTCTTCTCAAAGCGGGTAGCGACACGGCGGAACTGCTTGAGCTTTGAGAAGCA
>Ga0209166_10000067_pt1 | contig 140844 bp, 135 predicted proteins | sample Coa_R1_3_FD_187151 | JGI IMG/M metagenome (GOLD analysis project Ga0209166, IMG submission 187151) | Surface soil microbial communities from Centralia Pennsylvania, which are recovering from an underground coalmine fire - Coalmine... | ecosystem: Environmental > Terrestrial > Soil >... | reverse complement strand
GCGAGGTCGCCCATCGCGCTCGCAGCAACCTGCGATCGATGCAGCGCCGGCCGACCCTTGTGCAGGCATTCTGGAAACAAGTTGATTTGTTCTGAATATGTCACTTATTTATGCAAGACTCAATAGTATCAGTTTCTCCATGTACTTAATCGCTCACAGGGGAGAGAAGCGAATGGCGAATGAACAAGATTCCGGGCTAAGCAGACGTGATTTCGTACAAGGTGCCGTTTCCGGTGCGGCGCTGGCGGCGGTTCCCATGGGGGCGTTCGCCGCAACCTCAGGCGGCGAGGCGGACAAAGCGGCCGTCATGGCGCAAATCCCGAAGATGCACGCCGCGAACCTCAAGCGACTACAGGACTGGATCGCGCTGCCGTCGATCGCCGCCGAGAACCGCAATTTTCCGCAGGGTCCGGAGTACATGGCGAAGCTGGCCCAGGAGGCGGGGTTCGGTAATGTGAAACTCATTCCGACGTCGGGCAAGCCGGGCGTGTTCGGCAAAATCGATGCCGGCGCGCGCACCACGATGGCGATTTACTTCATGTACGACGTGAAACAGTTCGTGCCTGAGGAGTGGAGTTCGCCGCCTCTGGAGGCGCGCCTGGTACAGAAAGAGGGCTTGGGCACCGTTTGCATGGGGCGCGGCGCGGTCAATCAAAAGGGGCCGGAAAACTCCTTCTTGAGCGCGCTGATGGCCTTCAAGGCGGCTGGGAAGAAGCTGCCCGTCAATCTCGTGCTGGTTTGCGAGGGCGAGGAGGAAATTGCTTCGCCGCATTTCCAAGAAGTGGTCAAGAATCCCGAAGTCATGGCGGAACTGAAGAAGTGCGTGGGCGTCTTCATGCCGGAAGCCGGCCAGGATCGCGATGGCGGCGTGCAAGTGTCCCTCGGCGCCAAGGGAGTGGTCGAGTTGGAATTGATCTCGAGCGGCGAAACTTGGGGACGCGGGCCGGCGCACGATGTGCACTCGAGCCTCGAAGCGCAGGTGGATTCTCCGACCTGGCATCTGGTTCAGGCATTGCATACGCTGGTCGAGAAAGATGGGCATACGCCGGCGGTGGAGGGCTTCTTCGACAAGGCCAAACCGCTGACCGCAGCACAGGAACAGATGATCCGGGATCACGCCGCCAAAACGGCGGAGAGCACGGTGAAGAAGGCACTGGGTGTGCAGCACTGGGTGCATGACAAGAATTGGGTGGACTCGCTGATGCTGCTCGAGTCCCGGCCGACGATCAACATCGAAGGGCTGGTGGCGGGGTACACGGGTCCGGGCGGAAAGACGGTGCTGCCGCACAAGGCGGTGGCAAAAATCGACATGCGTCTGGTGCCCGACATGACCGCGGCCGATACGCTGCAGAAGTTGAAAGCGCATCTGGCGAAGCAGGGGTTTGCCGACATTGAAGTGAACATGAGCGGGGGATACAACCCGACCACGACGGAGGCAGGCAGCAAGTTGATTCAAACTCAGCTGGCCACGTATCGAAAGCTCGGCCTCGATCCGCAGCTATGGCCGCGTTCCGCGGGATCCTGGCCCGGCTATGTGTTCACCGATGCCCCCTTGAATCTACCCGCCGGTCATTTTGGCTTAGGTCATGGGACGGGCGCACATGCTCCGGACGAATATTACTTGATTGAATCCACCAATCCGAAAGTGCAGGGATTGGACGGCGCAGTCGCCTCCTTCGTGGAGTATTTATACGCTCTGGGTTGACTGCTCTCGGCGGAACACTCAGGACTGAAGCCCAAAGATCGCGCGGCGCCGCTCAGCGGCGGTGCCGCGCTTTGACCAGCCGGGTTACCGATTGGCAGCGTTGTCGATTAGCGGCGTTGTCCATTGGCGGGCATTCCCGATTGCCCGCGTCCTGATTATCCGCCCTCGCGCTCGCTCGATCAACCGTTGAAAACGCCGCCGTACTTCTCACGCAGAACGGTCTTCTGCACCTTGCCCGTGCCTCCCACGGGAAGCGATTCGAGGAAAATGACTTCCTCGGGCACCCACCACTTCGCGACTCGCTCGGCGAGAAACCCGAGAATTTCCTGCGCCTCCAAGCAGTGGCCCGCTTTGCACACCACGAACAGCAGCGGCCGCTCCTGCCATTTGGGGTGCTTGACGCCGATCACGGCCGCGGCCGCCACGGCGGGATGGCCGAGGGTGGCATTCTCCAAGTCGATCGAACTGATCCACTCGCCGCCCGTCTTGATCAAGTCCTTCGCGCGATCTCTGATCTGCATGGTCCCCTGCGCATCGATCGTGGCGATGTCGCCGGTGGGAAACCAGCCATCCTTCAGGGGTGAGGTGGCGCTCCTGTAGTAGCCGCTGATGATCCATTGTCCGCGCACCATGAGCTCACCCTGCGACTTGCCGTCGCGGGGCAATGTCCTGCCATCCTCGTCCACCACCTTGATATCCACGCCGAACACCGACTTGCCGGCATTGGCGGCGGCCGCATGCCGCCGCGCCGGTTCCCATTGCAGCTGGGCTTCGGTCGCGCAGCTCAAAGTAGCCACCGCCGTGGTTTCCGTCATTCCCCAGCCCTGGCGCACCTCGATGCCGAAGCGTTCGTCGAACTTGGCAATCATGGCGAGCGGCACGGCGGAGCCGCCGGACAACACCCGCCGCAGGGTTGAAAACTTCAAATTGTGCTGTTCGACGTACTGCAGCAGTTGCAGCCACACCGTGGGAACGCCTGCGCTCACCGTGACCTTCTCGCTTTCCATCAATTCGTAAAGAGAGGCGCCGTCCAGACGCGGTCCCGGCAGGACCAGCCGGGTGCCGCCGATCAAACATCCGTACGGGGCGCACCAACCGTTGATGTGAAACATGGGCACCACGGTGAGCATCGACTCCCTGGAGGAGAGGCACAGCATGCCCGGCATGCAGATGGTCATGGCGTTCAAAACGATCGCTCGATGCGAATACAGCGCGCCCTTGGGGTTGCCCGTAGTCCCTGAGGTGTAGCAAATGGCCGCGCTCGATCGCTCGTCGAACTCAGGCCACGTGAATGTATCGCTCTGCGACTCGATCAGCGTCTCGTAGCAGTACACGTTGGCCACGCCGAGGGTAGGCATATTTTGCGCATCGGACATGCATATCCACGCACGGACGCGGGGGCAGCGTTCGGCCATGGCGGCGACCAGGGGAGCGAAGGTCGAATCGAAGAACAGCACCTCGTCCTGCGCATGATTCACGATGAAGATCAGCTGATCGAGATGCAGGCGGGGATTGCAGGTATGAACGATCATGCCGCTCCCCGACACCGCATAATAAATCTCGACGTGGCGGTGATTGTTCCAAGCCAGGGTGCCGGCCACCGACCCTGCGGCCAACCTCAAGTCGGCGAGGGCATTCGCCAGCTTCCTGGCGCGTGCGCCGCATTGCGCATAGGTGTAGCGGAACACCGGGCCATGCGTTTCGCGCGACACGATTTCCGCGTCGCCGTTCTGTGCCGCCGCGTGCTCGATGATCGCGGAGATCAGCAGCGGCCGATCCATTATCAATCCTGGCTGAAGCATGTGCTCTCCCCCATCCGCCTGGCTATTTGTGCGCGGCCGCGCTTTCCTGGGCGCGGTAGCCGATCCAAGCCTGTTCGATCAGATAGGCGCGCACGTTGTCGGCATCCTGTTCGCTCAACAGGTCGCTGAAGCGCTCCATCCCGGCCGGAGCCAGAATACCGCGCAACAAAATATCCTTGAACTGGGCATGCAGTCCGGCATCGAGCTTTCTAAGGTCCGGTGTGGTGCTGGGGCCGAGTTGGTGGCAGCGCGTACATTGCTCGATGAAGGTGACTTCACCGGCGTCGATTTGCGCCTGCGTCGCCTTCTGCTCGGGCGGCTTGGGAAAACCGGGTTCGGCTCGCGCCGGCGGAGTGGGCACGGCGCCCCCGCCCAGTTTGAAGGCGATGATGCGATTGGTGTTTTGATACTTGAGCGCCGCACTGCTGGGCGGGATGGGGCCCACGGTGATCGCGGTACCGCCGTAACCGACCTGAACGGCGACGTACTGCACGCCGCCGACGGCATAGGTCATGGGCGCCGCCATGATGTGGCTGCCGGTTTTCAGCACCTTCAGCACCTTGCCGGTGTCGGCCGCGTACACCCACAACTCGCCGCTCCCTCTACCTTGAAACACCAAGTTGCCGGCGGTGGACATCACGCCGCCGTCGTAGCCGCGGATGCCGGAGGAGGTCTCATGTTCCCAAACCACTTTTTGACGCATCGGATCCCAGGCGCGGATCAATTCGCGTACCGGCTTGACGTGGCGCATGGCCTTGATGGCCTGTTCATCCGGCACCGGCCCGAACAGCCGTGCCGCATCCTTCGAATCATAGGTGTCGTCGGGAATGATGCCCTGGGCGGTGAAGAATCCTTCGATGTACTTCACTTTGCTGCCGTTGTGCAGCAGGTCGACCCAGATGGTCGGTACGTCGATGACCGGAATATAGGCCAGTTGAGTCTGCGGGCTGTACGACATGGGATTCCAGGTGTGGGCACCGAACCAAGAAGGGTAGATATTCTTGGCGGTCCCATACCAATCCGCCTGCGGCGTGACCACCGGCCTGCCGGTTTTCATGTCGACATGCGTGGCCCAGTTCATAAAGGCAAAGTTCCGGGCTGAAAGCAGCTGACCGGTCTTGCGGTCCAACACATAGAAAAAGGCGTTCTTCGAGGCCTGCATGATCACCGAGCGGGGAGTCCCGTCGATTACGATGTCGGCCAGCACCATCTTTTGAACGGCGTCGTAGTCCCAGCTGTCATGCGGCGTTTCTTGGTAGTACCAAGCCATGCGCCCGGTGGTCGCGTCGACCGCGATGATGCAGGTGGCGTAGAGGCTATCGAGCTGTTTCGGGCCCAGCTGGCGAAGATCGTAGGGGGCCGCGTTGGCGGTGCCGAAATACAGTAGATTCAATTTAGCGTCGTAGGCGAACCCGTCCCATGCGGTGGCGCCGCCCTTGAACTCCGGCTTGCGGTGCGGATCCCAGGTCTTGTCGGCGGCGGCCAACTCGGGATTTTCATAAGGCTGGCCGACGGCGGGCGGCACCGTGAAGAAACGCCATTTGAGCGCACCGGTCTTCACATCGTAGGCCGATATGTAGCCGCGCACCGCACCGTGCCCCATGTCGGCACCGCTGTTGCCGATGACCACCACGTTGCCGGCAATCTGCGGCGCCCCGGTGCTGGAGTACGGTAATTTGCGATCGATGATGGTGTCGGCTTCCCAGACTTTCGTCCCGGTAGCCGCGTCGAGTGCATGCAGACGTCCGTCCACGGAGGCCACGAACACCTTGCCCTGCCACACTGCCACGCCGCGATTGACCAGGTCGCAGCAGGGATTTCTCCCCATGAAGTAGTCGGCCTTCGGATCGTAGCGCCACAGCTCCCGGCCCGTGGCGGCGTCGACCGCGTACACATAGCCCCAGGTGCCGGAGGTGTACATCACGCCATCGATGACCAGCGGCGTGGCTTCCTGGCCGCGTTGCGGCTCGCCCAGGTCGTAACTCCAGGCGAAACCCAGCTGTTTGACGTTGGCGGCGTCGATGCTCTTCAAGGGCGAGTAATAGGTGCCATCCTTGTCGCGGCCGCCCGTGAACCAATTCTGCGGTTCTTGATCCGCCGCTTCCAGCCGCGCCGCATCCACATTTCCGGCGGCGGGAGCGACGCCGCTCCCGGCCGATTCCGCGGCCGAGGGGCCCGTGGCCGCGAGTGCCGAACCCGCCTTCAGTCCCAGTGCGGCTTCGCAAATCAATGTTCCGCAAACCAATGCTGCGCAGACCAGTGCTGTAGGTATTCGCAAGAGGATCTCCCGGGGGCTCTTAAGGTTTGGCATCCCCGAATATAGTATCTTGTGGGCATGCCAATGATGCTTAAGAACGAATGATTCTCAATATCGAGGATCTGCGCCGGCTCGCGCGGCGCCGGATTCCGCGGGCGATGTTCGACTATGCCGACGGCGGCTCCTACGATGAGCGCACGATTAGGCGCAACGCCGCGGATCTCGATGCCATGACTTTCCGGCAACGGGTCATGGTCGACGTATCGAAAATATCGCTGGCCACCACCTTTCTCGGTTCACCGGTTTCAATGCCGCTGGCCATCGGCCCGACCGGTCTCGCCGGTTTGTTTCACGCCGACGGCGAGATTCTCGGTGCCAGGGCCGCCGCCGCCTGCGGCATCCCGTTCTGCCTCAGCACCATGTCGATCTGTTCCATCGAGGATGTCCGCGCGGCCACACAGCAGCCGTTCTGGTTCCAGCAATACCTGATGAAGGATCGCGGTTTCAACCAGGAACTCATCGATCGCGCCGCGGCAGCGGAGTGTTCCGCGCTCATGCTCACACTGGATCTGCAGGTCATCGGTGAGCGGCGCCGCGATCCCCGCAATGGGTTGACCATTCCGCCCAAGTTGACGTGGAGAAATGCCTGGGACATCGCGACGAAACCCGGCTGGGCCCTGAGGGTGCTGTTCGGCAAACGGCGCACGTTCGGCAATCTGGTGGGCCGTATCGGCGGTAGCAGCGGGATCAATACGCTGGCGGAGTGGACGGCAACGCAATTCGATGCATCGGCCAACTGGCGCGATGTGGATTGGGTGCGAAGCCGCTGGCCGGGGAAGCTGATCCTGAAAGGCGTCCTCGATGCCGACGACGCGCGGCTGGCCGTTGCCGCCGGCGCCGATGCCATCGTGGTATCGAATCACGGCGGACGCCAGCTCGACGGTGCGCCCTCGTCGATCTCGGTTTTGAGCGAAATCGTCGAGGCGGTCGGCGGCCGTTGCGAGGTGATGTTCGACGGCGGTGTTCGCTCCGGCCAGGATATTGCAAAGGCCCTGGCGCTCGGTGCGCGCGGGGCGCTGATCGGGAAGGCATTTCTGTATGCGCTGTCGGCGGCCGGAGAAGCCGGCGTCAAGCGGGCCGTCGAAATCATGCGCAACGAGCTGCGCGTGACCTTGGCGTTGACCGGAACTTCGAATCTCGACGGTGTCGGGCGGCACATATTGCGGACCTGACGGGACCGCGGGCGCGATACCCGGACGGGGCTCGCGGCTGTTTTGCAGTATTGCGAAGAACCAGTGCACAATCACCCGATCATAGGGAGGCCTGAACGTGCCGATGCCGACCCCGTCCGCGGACCGCCAACCCGGGCTTACATGGGATATCACCAGCCGCGGCTTCGCCCAGGGTGCCGCCGAACTCGGCGTATTTGCGGCGCTCTATTCGATGCTGGTGGCCGTGGGACTGGGCCTGCACGACAACGCCGAGCAGCTCACCGTCATGTGGCCGGCGGCAGGGTTGCTGTTCATGGCGCTTTGGCTGGCACCGCGCCGCCAGTGGATTTGGATTTTGGCTATCCAGGTGACGGTGGAATTGCTGGCCAAAGTCATCAAGTCCGATCCTTTTATCTTCGGAAACGCTCTGCCGTATGCACTGGCCAACTCGCTCAACGCCATGGTCGGTGCATGGGTCGCGACGCGGCTCGTCCCCTTTCCACGGATTCCACGCCTGCAGAACGTCCTGTGGTTCATCGCCGCCGTCGCGATCGGTGCGGCAGTCAGCGCCATGGTGGGCGCCTATGCCTCGACGCATACCTTCCTTGGCCCCGAGTACCTGCGCGAATGGCAGATCTGGTGGGCCGGGAATTGGCTGGGATCACTGTGCATCGCGCCGATCTTGATGGGGTGGGCCGTCCGTCTGCATGCCAGGGAGTATTCGGCCCCGACGAATCCCCCCCTCGAAATGATTTTCATCGCCTTCGCGATGCTGGCGATGACGAGCTGGGTGTTCTCCGCGCCCCCCGGCGGAGTCACCACCATTCTGGACATGCCCTTCGTGCTATTGGCGCTCGGGCTGGTGGTGGCATTTCGCATGCCGCCGCGCTGGTCCACGCTGCTTACGGCAACGACGGCCCTCTTGGTGTCGTACTTCGCCAGCCGGGGCTTGGGTCCCTTCGCCGGAGACCCCAGCCCCTTCGTGCGGGTAGGCGCCGTGCAGCTGTATCTTGCAACGCTGGTCGCGATCAACTTCTTGCTCACCGTCGTACTGCACGAGAAACGCAATGCGTTCCAGCTATTGCATACCAGCGATCAGCGATACCGCAACTTCATCGAACATAGTTCCGAGGCCGTGTGGCGCGTCGAATTGTTGGAGCCCATGGATCCGAATCTATCGGTGATCGATCAGACGGCCTGGTTGGAACAGCATGCCCATGTCGCCGAGAGCAATTTCGTTTTTGAGCGCATGAATCGGGAAATGGGTCTGAAAGAGGGTGATGCGCCCCGGTGGGGCAACGATTTACCCTGGGTCAGGGCCTTCATGGAACAACTGGACGCGGCGTCGAGATGTGGCTACATGATGGACGGCCTGCAGTTCACCGCCGGGGCAGGCGCGCGGCAGCGCAGCTACATCGGGAGCTTTCGAGGCTGCATCGAGCAGGGCAAGTTGGTGCGCCTCTGGGGCGTTGCGCGCGACGTGACCGATCTGACGGAGCTGAACGAGCGGCTGCGCCAGCAGCAGGAGCGATTGAAGCTCTATGCACGCCAGCTGGTGGGCGCGGAGGAACGCGCGCGCCGATCGACGGCCGTCGATTTGCACGACGGCATCGGCCAGCAACTTGTCGGACTGTCGATGATGCTGGATGCATTGGCGGCTCGCTCGCCGCCGGAGGTACGCTTGCTGCTGGGCGAGGCGACCAATACCGTGCGCGAGGTGCAAGCCATTGCGCAACGGGTCATCGCCGACTTGAGCCCGCCGGGTCTTTACGAGTTGGGACTGGGGCCCGCGCTACAGTGGCTCAGCGTCTATATGCGCGGCAAGGAGCTTCTGCAAGTCGATCTGCACGTCGAAGCGGAGGAGTCGGACATCGATACCGATCTGCGTGTGCTCGTCTTCAAGGTCATCAGAGAGCTGTTGCGCAATGTCATCAAGCATTCGGGGGTGCAGTCGGCGTCGGTCACGGTTACTCGCTCGCCGAACGAGCTGCGCGTGGTCGTGGACGATCGCGGCGTCGGCTTCGAGTGGCAATTGAGTCTGTTCGAATCGAGGACGCATGGATTCGGCCTGTGGAGCGTGGCCGATCGGGTGCGGGAAGCCGCCGGCGAAATGACCGTCGACACGGGGCCGGGGCGCGGCTGCCGCGTCACGGTGGTGTTCCCGCTGGGTGCCCTCGGTGTTGCCGTGCAACCCACCGACCTGAAGCGCGCCGGCGCGGATGCGGGACCCGCTCGATCCACCGGGATGTGATTTCAGGCCTGTGCCAGGCGGCGCGACATGCGCAGCGCCGCCTCCCGGCCCTGGTAGTACCCCTGGACAATACCCAATTGTTCGAAGCCCATGCGCGAGTAAAAGATCTTCGCGCCCTCATTGTGAGTGCGCAATTCGAGATTGATGCGAAACACACCGGCTTCGAGTGCGGTCTTGGTCAGCCAGTCCATCAGTTGCGATCCGAGACCCTGGCGCCGATGTTCCGGCGCCACCGCCAGCAGATTCAAATGCGCGACATCATCGCCGAAGTGCATGATGGCGAAGGCCGCGATCCGCCGTTCGCGGCGAGCGACCACCACCGATGATTCGGGGCCCGAAATGAAATGCTGCACGCGAGCCGGTGTCCACGACCAGGTCAGCCCCTGTTCGATCAGGTCGCGGGACATTTCCGCGATTTCGCGGGCATCGCCGGCGCGCGCCAGACCGATGGAGGCGAGTTCTGACAAATTACATCTCCGAGGCCAAGTCAGCGGCTGCGATAGCGATCGGTGGCAAGCACGAGTTCGTGGGTATTGCCCGGTTCGAAGGCCGAATGCCCGGCATCCGGGACCAGCCTAAAATCCGCCTCGGGCCAAGCGCGATGCAAATCCCAGGCGCTGGTCGCGGGACACACGACGTCGTACCGGCCCTGCACGATGGTCGTCGGTATATGCCGAATGCGCGCCACATCGTCGATCAGCTGGCTCTCGCTGCGCAGGAAGCCGCGATTCACGAAGTAGTGGCACTCGATGCGCGCGACCGACAAGGCGAATTGGTCCTCGCCCCACTTTTTGATGTTCTCCAGATTGCTGTGCAGAAAACTGCAGGCGGCCTCCCATATCGACCAGGCGCGCGCCGCGGACAATGCCGCCCGTTGATCGGTGCCGGTCAATCGCTTGTGATAGGCGCTTAGGTAATCGTCGCGCTCGTCGAACGGGATGGCGTTGCGATACGACTCCCAGGCATCGGGAAAGATGTCGGAGGCGCCGTGCTGGTAGAACCAGCGGATTTCGGCGTAGCGCAACAGAAAAATTCCGCGCAGCACGATTTCAGTCACTCTCTCGGGGTGTGCCTCGGCATAGGCCAGCGACAAGGTGCTGCCCCAGGATCCGCCGAACACCAGCCAGCGCTCGATACCCAAGTGTTTGCGCAACCGCTCGATGTCCGCGACCAAGTGCCAGGTCGTATTCTCCACGAGGCTCGCGCTCGGCCGGCTGCGCCCGCAGCCGCGCTGATCGAATACCACGATGCGATAGTGCCGCGGGTCGAAAAATTGGCGCGCGCGCTTGTCGGAGCCGGCGCCTGGACCGCCATGCAAGAACACCGCGGGTTTGCCTGCCGGGTTGCCGCTCTCTTCGTAATAGATTTCATGCACGTCGGAGACGCGCAAGAAGCCCTGGCGATAGGGCTCGAGCGCCGGATACAGCTCGCGCCGCGGCACGTTGCGGGGAGTGGGGCGGGAAATTTCCCGCGCTTTGACCGCGCGCGTGGATTTGGCGGCGCTGACCGAGGGTTTTTTGACCGAGCGCCGCGGCGCCGGGCGAGCTTTGGCCCTTGCGGCCTTTTTCTTCTTCATCACGTAACCTCTTTATACTGCATTAAACTCGCGCCACCATCGGCCCGAGCGGCCGTCCCCCCAACAGATGCATATGCAGGTGATACACCTCCTGGCCGCCATGTGCATTGCAATTGATGATCAGCCGGTAACCGCTCTCTGCAATTCCCTGCTGCCGCGCCAGGTCGCGCGCCACGATGAACATGTGGCCGATGAGCGATTCATCCGTTTCGGCGATGTCGTTGGCGGTGGGAATGGGTTTATGGGGAACGATTAATATGTGCACCGGGGCCGCAGGGCGGATGTCGAGAAAAGCAATGACTCGCGGATCCCGGTAGAGTACGGTCGCCGGTAGGTCGCCGGCGATGATTTTCTCAAAAAGCGTAGGCATTTCATACGCCTCCGTTGATGGATAGCCGTCAAGATTACAGGAACTTGCCGGCGCTTTGGGCCGCAAAAGCGCTTGGATTTGGAAGTCCTGCGCCGGATCCCCCTCCTTTCAGAATGTGATCCCGTAATAGTAATGGGAACGATTCTCATATAGAATCGCGTTCATGCTATCCGACCGTCCCAGCCTGAATGTGCCATCGGCCAACGCCGACATCCCGCTTGCGGAGCTCGCCGCAGGGGCCTTCGCGCGGGTGGTTTCCGTGTCCACGGACGATGCGGCGCCTGCCGATTTGGGAAGGCGTTTGGCGGAGCTGGGATTTCTCCCGGGTGAGGCGGTGCGCATCGTGGCGCGCGGGCTGATGGCGCGGGCGCCGATTGCCGTGCGCATCGGAACCGGTACCTTTGCCTTACGGCTGTTTGAGGCGGCCTGTATCCGCGTGTGCCCGGAGCAGTCTCTGGCCTCCTGACGCTTCATGGACGCCACGCTAAGTGCTCCCAGCCCTCTCATTGCGTTGGTCGGCAATCCCAACTGCGGCAAGACGGCGCTTTTCAATATTCTCACCGGCAGCCGCCAGAAGGTCGCCAATTACGCCGGCGTAACGGTCGAGCGCAAAGAGGGTTCGCTGCTCACGCCCTCGGGGCTCAAGATTCGCATCCTCGACTTGCCCGGCGCGTACAGCTTGGACCCGCTAACGCCCGATGAGCAGGTGACGGCCGATGTATTGCTCGGGCGCCGCGCCAGCGAAACTCCGCCCGATCTCATCGTCTGCGTCACCGACGCGACCAACCTTCGCCAGAATTTGAGATTGGCCTTGAGCCTGAAGCGGTTGCGCCTGCCCATGGTGGTGGCGCTCAACATGAGCGACATTGCGCGACGCAAGGGCATCATCATCGATGCCGGGCGTTTGAGCGCTGAGTTGGGCGTGCCGGTGGTTGCGACGGTGGGCGTGAAGGCAGCCGGCGTGCAATCGCTGATCAAGATGCTCGACAGCATTGTGATCCCGGACCGCGGATCTCAGCCGGTGCCATGGCAGCCGCTGGGCAGGGCGGATATCGAACACGACCAGGCGGAAGTGCGCCGGATTCTAGGCGTGGTGGGCGGTGACCGGCTCGACGGCATTACTTTCAGCGATCGCCTCGATGCCGTGGTGCTGCATCCGCTGCTCGGGCCGGTGATTCTGGCGGTGATTCTGTTCCTGGTCTTCCAAGCGGTATTCGCCTGGGCGCAGGCGCCCATGGACGAAATCAAACTGGGGGTGGCGGCCTTTGGCAATTGGCTGGGGGCTGCACTGCCGCCGAGCCTGCTGAAGGACTTGGTGGTCAACGGCGTACTCGCCGGCGTGGGCAGCGTGCTGGTGTTCTTGCCGCAGATCATCATCCTGTTCTTCTTCATCCTGGTTCTCGAAGACTCAGGATACTTACCGCGCGCCGCATTCCTGTTGGATCGCATCATGGGCAGCGTGGGGCTGTCGGGGCGCGCCTTCATTCCCCTGTTGTCGAGCTTTGCGTGCGCCATTCCCGGCATCATGGCGACGCGCACGATTCAAAATCCGCGCGATCGCCTGGCGACGATCATGATCGCGCCGCTGATGACATGTTCGGCACGTCTGCCGGTGTATGCGCTGATCATCGGTGCTTTCATTCCGCGGCGCTTGGTATGGGGCGGACTGGAATTGCAGGGCGTGGTGCTGTTCGGCCTGTATCTGATGGGCGTTGCCAGTGCGATGGCGGTGGCCTTCGTCCTGAAACGCACCGGCAGGAGCGGCCGTCTCCAGGCGCTCATGCTCGAGCTGCCGGCCTATCACTGGCCGAACCTGCGCAATTTGGCGATCGGTCTCTGGCAGCGCGTCGAGATCTTCATGAGCCGCGTCGGCACCATCATTCTGGCCCTGATGGTCATTCTCTGGGCCTTAAGTTCATTTCCAGCGCCGCCGCCGGGGGCCACGGGGCCAGCCATCCAGTACAGTATCGCCGGCCACCTCGGCGCGTGGCTCGCCGTGCTGTTCAAGCCCATCGGTTTCAATTGGCAGATTGCGATCGCACTGGTGCCGGGCCTGGCGGCGCGAGAAGTTGCGGTGGGTGCGCTGGGTACCGTGTATGCGCTATCCGCAACCGGCAACGATGTGAGCGGCGCGCTCACGCCGCTGATTGCTCAGTCCTGGAGTTTGCCGACGGCGCTGTCGTTGCTGGCATGGTACGTGTTTGCCCCGCAGTGCCTTTCGACGCTGGCGACGGTAAAGCGCGAGACGAATTCTTGGCGCTACCCCATCCTCATGGCGGCGTACCTGTTCGCGATGGCCTACGGTGGCTCCTGGATCACGTTTCGCATCGCCACGGCGTTGAGTTGAAGCATGAACGCCGTACTCGACAACTTTCTGGTGGGCATGGTGCTGCTGTTCAGCATGGGATATGCCGCCTATAAGCTTGGGCCGCGGCGCCTCCGCGCGCAACTTCTGAAGACGGTAAGCCGGCTGCTGTCGGCAGCCCCCGCCTTCTTGAGGTGGGATCGAGCCGCCCAGAAGCTCACCGCCGCCGCCGGCGGACCGGCGGGGGCATGCGGTGGGTGCGATAATTGCGGGACCCAGACTTCACCGCCGCAATCCTCATCGGCCGAGATCAAGATTCCCGCCGCGAGTATTCGCCGGCGCGCCTGAGCGTCCTCGAGTCCGGGCAAAAGATCCCGGGTGAGCCGCAGCACCCCGAGTAAGGTGCCGTCCCAGGCGCAGCGCCCGCTACTTCCCCGCGCTTCCCGCGGCGGGCGCCAATGCGCCCTTGAGACTCACCACCCCGCTCACGGTTTTCGGGTCGACCGTGATTTCCTGCAGCTTGGCAGCCACGTCAGCCGGGACCTCTTTCTGGGCGCGACCGCCCAAGTACTGGGCGAAGAATGCCTCGGACGCCGTGATGTAGGCCAGGGTGTTGATGGGCCGCGCAAAGCCGTGACCTTCGTCCGGCGCCACGATGTACTTAACCGGCCGTCCGTTGTCACGCACCGCGGCCACGATCTGGTCGCTCTCGCGAACATTGACGCGTGGATCATTCTTGCCTTGAACCACCAGCAACGGCGTGACGATGGCCTTTGCCTGAGTCAGAGGCGACTCGGCAACCAGCAGGGTTTTGCCCTGCGCAGTGGTCGGATCGCCCATGCGGGTGTACATCTGCTTGCGTCCCGCCTCCCAGTAAGGCGGTATCGCGTCGAGCAGGGTGATGAGGTTGGAAGGCGCCACATAGGCGACCGCCGCGGCGTAAACCGACGGCGTGAATGCCACGCCGGCCAGCGTGGCGTAGCCACCATAGGAGCCGCCGGTGATACCGACGCGTTTCGCATCGACGATGCCTGCGGCGACCAGCGACTTCACGCCCCAGGTGATGTCATCCTGCATTTTCCGTCCCCACTCGCCGTTGCCCGCGTTCAGGAACTTCTTGCCGTAACCGGTGGATGCTCGGAAGTTCGGCTGCAGCACGGCGTAGCCGCGATTGGCCAGAAATTGCGCGTTGGTGTCGTAGCCGAAGGAATCGCGGGCCCAGGGTCCGCCGTGCGGGAAAACGATGAGCGGCAGATTCTTGGCCGGAAGCCCCTTCGGCAGCGTGAGGTAGGCCGGGATATCCAGGCCGTCGGAGGACTTGTAGTGATAAGGCCTGCGCTGCGCCAGCGCCTCGCGAGGAATGTCCTCGCGCACCCTGTACTGCATCGCCAAGGTCTTTGCCGGACGATTCCAGACATACACCACACCCGGCTCGGTATCGCTGTGCGCGGTGACGATCCAGATGTTCTCATCGTTGGAGTGCGCGCCGAAACCAAGCTCGAGCCCGGGAAGCTTCGACTGCAGCCAGTGGTAGTCGTTCTCGAAGGCGCGATCCTTGAAGTAGCGGCGCAACGTGTCGTCTTCGTACTCGGTGAATAAAATGCGATGATCGACTTCCGAGATCTCGACATTGCGCAGATCGACGCGCTTGTCCGGATCGCTTTCGATCTTGGTGACGGCGCCGCTGCCCACGTCCATCACGTCCAGCTCCGTCAGGTCCAACGCACCCTTGTTGGTGGCGAGGTAGACGTTCTTGCCGCCGGCATCGAAATCGAAGGCGCCGCAGTTCTCGAGCACGCTGCAGCTGTAGATCTGCTTGAAACCGTCGGCGTCGACGCGCAGGGTCTCGGTGTCGCCGGCTTTGGTGGTTCGCACGGCCAGACGCAGCGTACCGGTGTCATCGAATTGCCACCCGGCGATCTCCTCGGTGTTCTTGCGCAATAGCTTCTTCGCGCCGCTGGAGATGCTGAGTTCGTACAAATCGTGCCACTTCGGGTCCCGGTCATTCAGGCCGATGTACAGGACGTCCGGCTTTGACTTGGGCACCGAGAAAATCTGGGTTCGCACCCCTTTCAGGTCGGTGAGCGCGCGCGTGGGCGGCACGCCGGTCTTGCCGTCCGCCGGCAGCTTCGGATCGATGGCATAGACGTTGAAATTTTCATCGCCGCCCGAATCCTGGACGTACAGAAGGTACTTCGAGTCGCGGCTCCAGAAATAGTTGCGGATCGGTCGGGACGCTTCGGCACTCATCGGCCGGGCGGAGCTGAAGGGCTCGTCGGCGGCCTTGACCCAGATGTTGCGGGTGCCCTTGTATGGCTTCAAGAATGACAGGAACCGGCCATCCGGCGAGATCTGGGCCCCGGCGATGGCGACCTCGCCGTAGAACAGGTTGCGATCGATGAGAGGCGGCTGATCGGCAAGAGCCAACGGTGATGCGCCCGCGGACAGTAGGGTCAACGCCAGTACGAGGTGTTTCACGGTTATTATCCTGTTGCAGTGTAGGTGATCGCCGGACTGCGCCATAATGCCAGACTGTTCCCAGCAATCCGAGTTACAGAAGTGCCCATTCCCGACATATTGCGCGATCGCCTGCGATTGCCCGTCATCGGCGCGCCCATGTTCATCGTCTCGACGCCGCGCTTGGTGCTCGCCCAGTGCAAGGCCGGCATCGTCGGTTCCTTTCCCGCGTTGAACGCACGGCCCGTCTCACAGTTGGATGAGTGGCTGGCGCAGATCACCGAGGAACTGGCGGCTTTCCAGCGCGCCAACCCCCTCGCCAAGGTCGCGCCCTATGCCGTCAACCAGATCGTGCACGGCAGCAACAACCGCCTGGAGCAGGACGTGGCACTGTGCGTCAAGCACAAAGTTCCCATCATCATCACGAGTCTGCGGCCCCCCGCGGAGGTGGTGACGGCGGTACATGAGTATGGCGGCATCGTGTTCCATGATGTCATCAACCTGCGTCACGCCGAAAAAGCGGCCGCGCAGGGTGTCGACGGCATCATCGCCGTGTGCGCGGGTGCCGGCGGCCACGCGGGCCTGCTGAGCCCCTTCGCCCTGGTCAAGCAGATCCGCGAGGTGTATCCCGGCACCATCATTCTCTCCGGTGCCATGAGCAGCGGTGCGGATGTGTTGGCCGCGCGTGCCTTGGGCGCGGATCTGGCGTATCTGGGAACCCGCTTCATCGCGGTGGAGGAGGGCAACGCGCCGGATGATTACAAGCAAATGCTCATCGACAGCGTGGCCGAGGATATCGTCTACACCTCGTTGTTCAGTGGTGTGAACGGCAATTATCTGCGCGGCAGCGTCACGCGCGCGGGTCTCGATCCCGATCATCTTCCCGAGGCGGAGAAGACCAAGATGAACTTCGGTACCGGCGGCAACACGGCCGCAAAAGCTTGGCGGGACATTTGGAGCGCGGGCCACAGCGTCAGCGGCATTCACAGCATCGAGGCAGTGGACGCACTGGTCGCCCGTATGGAGCGTGAATATGCGGTGGCGCGTGAGCGTTTCAGCTATTAGCCGGAACCATATGAACGACCGGCATGTTGTTAAGCGAAGGCCGAATTGGGCGGGCATTTTCCGGACCGCCGTGAATCCATTGCGCTACGCAATCCCTGCTTCGCGCAAGCCCGGTGTGGCCATCCATGGCCACCCGCGCGACGCATGCGCCGCGCCCATGGAGGCTGCGGGAAAAACATCCCTGTTTTTACGCTCCGGAAAATACCCGCCCAACCCGTCCTTCTTGGAGCTCTATCAGGTTAGCCTGTCCAAATATTTTCCGCGACCGCGGGCGCCGGCTTAATGCGTTTGCGTGCCGAACAACTGCCGGCGGCGCTGGCGCGGGGTATGACCGGGATCTACTTGGTTTCCGGCGACGAGCCACTCCTCGTGGGTGAAGCCGCGGACGCCATTCGCGCCGCGGCGCGCGCGGCGGGCTATGCCGATCGGCGGGTCTTCTTCATCGACCGCAGCTTCAGCTGGGACGAGCTGCGCCTGGCCACTCAGTCTCTGTCGCTGTTCGCGGAACGGCGGCTGTTCGAGCTGCGAATGCCCAACGGCAAACCCGACAAGGGGGCGGCGCTGCTTACGCAGCTGGCTGAGCAACCGGTCTCCGACCTGACCTACCTCGTGCTCACCGACAAACTCGATAGGAAGGCCAGCGATGTCCCGTGGGTGCAGGCTATCGAGAAGCACGGCACCTGGGTGCCGATTCTGCCCGTCGATACCGCTGCGTTGCCGGGCTGGCTGCGCGCCAGGGCGAAAATGCTGCACATCGATATCGACCCGACAGCCGCGCAGCTGATCGTCGACCGGGTCGAGGGCAACCTGCTGGCCGCGCAGCAGGAATTGGAGAAATTGAAGCTCTTGGCGAACGGTGCCGCGATCGATGTCGACCTGGTGCTGAGGTCGGTCGGCGACAGCGCTCGCTATGATGTGTTTCAACTGGCGGAGGCGGCCGCGGCCGGCGATGGCGCGCGTGCGCTGCGTGTGCTGTTGGGCCTGAAGAGCGAGGGTGTGGAACCGACTCTGATCCTGTGGGCGCTGCTGCGCGAGCTGCGCGGCATGTGGCAGGCGCGCGAACGCGGTCGCTTGCGCAACAATGCTCGGGGCAGCGGTTGGAATCTGGCCGCGACCCCTTCGGAACGCGCCATGGCGCGCCTCAAGAAGCTCGCCCTGGCGCCCCTGTTGATTCAGGCCGGTCATACCGACCGTGTCATCAAGGGCTTGGCCCCGGGGGATGCCTGGAGCGCCCTCACCGGCTTAACCGGTGCCTTTGCCGGCGCTTTGCAAGCCGGTGCGGATTCAGGCAGGGTGAGCTGATGAATCCCATGGGCATTTTTGGCGGAACCTTCGATCCCATTCACTATGCCCACCTGCGTACCGCCTTTGAATTGCAGCAGGCATTGCGGCTGAAAGAGATTCGATTTCTTCCCGCCGGTAATCCTCCGCACCGCGACCAGCCGCTGGCAGACGCCCAACTGCGGCTGCAAATGGTGCAGTTGGCGACGGCAGGGCAGGCGGGATTCCTGGTGGACGATCGCGAGGTGCGCAAGGAGGGGCCTTCGTATTCGGTGGATACCCTGGCCGAACTGCGGCATGAATATCCCGATCGCAGCCTCTGTCTCATCGTGGGCATGGATGCGTTCTTGAGCCTGCCCAAGTGGCATCAGTGGCAGGAATTGCTTCAATTGGCCCATTTGGTGGTGGCGCACCGCCCCGGCTGGCGCGCTCCGGGCATGGGTCCTTTAGGGGAGCTGCTGGTCGACCGAGGTACCGGCCGCATCAACGACCTGCACGAATCGCGGTCCGGGTGTATTTTTATTCACGCCGTGACCCAATTGGAGATCTCCTCGACCGAAGTCAGGCAGTTGGTTGCGATGGGCCGCGATCCACGCTTCCTCATGCCCGATCCAGTGCGTAAACTCATCCTCGATACCCAGTGTTATTCCAGGAACCGGACAACGTAGTGCCAGCAAAGCGAAAGACCTCTACCAGCAAGACGACAGGCGGCAAAAGAGCCGCCGCCAACCCGAAGCCATCGCACAAGCCGAAGGCCGCAGCCGCAGCGGCCGGCGCAGCCGCCGGTAGCCGCACCAACCCTAAGCCATCACGCAAGCCGCAGGCCGCAGCTGCAGCGGCCGGCGCTGCCGTCGGTAGCCGCGCCAAACCCTCCCTCAAGACCACCGTCAGCGACGCCCTGGAAGACATGAAGGCGCTGGAGGTGAAGTTCCTGGACGTGAGGGGTCTCACCGATATCGCGGACTGCATGGTGATCGCGAGCGGAACCTCCGACCGCCACGTGCGCTCGGTCGCGCAGCGCGTGGTCGAAAAGGCCAAGGAGGCCGGCTTTCGGCCGCATGGAGTCGAGGGTCAGCAGGACGGCGACTGGGTGCTCATCGATTTGAACGAGATGATCGTCCACGTGATGTTGCCGCGAGTCCGGGAATTCTATGGGCTGGAGAAGCTGTGGGATATGACCGCCGCAAAGCGCGCAGCGCGCGTCTGAGACGAGCGATAGCATGAAGTGCCGGTTGATCGCTGCCGGCACGCGTATGCCCGACTGGGTCAACAGCGGATTCCTCGATTATCAAAAACGTTTGCGCACCCCGCTGGTGCTGGAACTGCATGAGATTTCCGTGGCCACGCGGCGCGCCGGCGAGAATCCGGAGCGAGCCGTACAACGCGAGGGTGCGGATATGCTGGCCGCCCTGGGCCGCGATGACTATGTGGTCGCTCTCGAGATTGCGGGCAAATCGATGAGCACCGAGCAGCTGAGCGTATGGCTGGCGGAGCGTCTCAGGGATGCGCGGCCGCTTGCGCTGTTGATCGGCGGGCCCGACGGGCTGGCACCGCCGTGCCGGGAAAGAGCCGACCATCATTGGTCTCTTTCGCCGTTGACGCTGCCGCATGCGCTCGTCAGGGTGGTGGTGGCCGAGCAGATCTATCGAGCAATGAGCCTGTTGGCCGGGCACCCCTATCACCGCGCCTGATGCGTTACCGCATCCGATACCCACCACCGTGCTCGGGGCCTATCGTTGCACGATATGCCGCTCAATCGCCGCGCCTAAAGACACGGTGTTCGGTATCCTGCCGTGATGTCCGCCGCAGCCTTCGTCTATCTCGCCTCAGCATCTCCCCGTCGGCGCGAATTGCTGGAGCAAATCGGCGTACCGTTCCGGCTCATCGCCGCGGAGCTGGACGAGACGCCGCTGCCCGGCGAAGCCCCCGAGGACTACGTCGCGCGGCTGGCCGCGGCAAAAGCCGACGCCGGCTGGCAGCGCAGCCGCGGCGCGGAGCATGCGCCGGTCGTGGCGGCGGATACCGCCGTGGTGCTGGACGGGAGAATTCTCGGTAAGCCTAAGGACAGGTCCGATGGCGAGAGCATGCTGCTCGAGCTTTCCGGCCGCAGGCATCAGGTATTGACTGCCGTCGCGGTGCGCTCATCGGCCGGCAATGAGGTCAAGATCAGCGGCAGTTGGGTGACTTTTCGGCCCGTGAATGCCGCCGAAGCCGCCGCTTATTGGAGGACGGGGGAACCGCGCGACAAGGCGGGCGGCTATGCAATCCAGGGTTATGCAGCCATTTTCATTGCGGACTTGGAGGGCAGCTACTCCGGCGTCATGGGCCTGCCTCTATTCGAAACGGCGGCATTGCTGAATGCTGCCGGGGTTGCGCTTTGGCAACGCGCCGATCCTTAAGCAGGCTACCGGCCGATGAGCACCGAAATTCTGATCAATGCCAGCATGCACGAGGCGCGCGCGGCCGTCGTCGAGAACGGGGTGCTGCAAGAGGTATTTCTGGAGCGGGCCAGCCGCCGGGGATTGATCAGCAACCTCTACAAGGGCCGGGTTTCCCGGGTGCTGCCCGGCATGCAAGCGGCATTCATCGACATCGGCCTGGAGCGTACCGCATTCCTGCATGCCTCCGACATCTTCGATCCACGCCACGCCGATACCGGCATCGAACCGCCGCACACCGACAACATTCGCTCGCTGGTCGCGGAAGGCAACGAGATTCTGGTGCAGGTCGTCAAGGACCCTCTCGGCACCAAGGGTGCGCGGCTCACCACGTACATCACCTTGCCGTCTCGCTACCTGGTGTTCATGCCGAAGGGACGGGGGGTGGGGGTATCCGCGCGCATTGAGAATGAAACCGAGCGGGAGCGTCTGCGCCGCGTGGTGGATGCGGCCGTCGAGCCGCAGGACAACGGCGGATTCATCGTGCGCACCGCGGCGGAGGACGCGGCGCCCGAGGCGCTGCGCGCCGACATGGTCTACCTGCGCAAATTGTGGGAGTTCATCCGCCAGAAAGGCCTGCGCACCCAGCCGGGCAACCTGGTCCACGCCGACTTGTCTCTGCACTTGCGCGTGCTGCGCGACCTGATGCATCCGGGCGTGGACAAGGTGCTGATCGATCAGCCCGGTGCCCATCGGGAAATGCAGGAGTTCGCCACGGCATTCATGCCGGAGGCTCTGCCGCGCATCGATTTTTACGCCGACCCCCGCCCGCTGTTCGATCTCCATCATGTCGAGGAGGAAATCCAGAAAGCGCTGGATCGCAAGGTGCCGCTGAAGTCCGGCGGCCATTTGATCATCGATCAAACCGAGGCGATGACCACCATCGATGTCAACACCGGTGCCTTCGTCGGCCATAGAAATCTCGAGGAGACCATATTTCGCACCAATCTCGAGGCGGCGGTGACCATTGCGCGGCAGCTGCGTTTGCGCAACTTAGGCGGCATCATCATCATCGATTTCATCGATATGGAGGAGGCTGAACACCGCCGGCAGGTCATCCAAGCGCTCGAACGCGCGTTGAATGAGGACCACGTCAAGACCAACATCTCCTCGGTATCGCCGCTGGGGCTGGTGGAAATGACGCGTAAGCGCACGCGTGAGAGCCTCGAACATCTGCTGTGCCATTCTTGTCCAACTTGCGAAGGTAGGGGGTTCGTCAAAACGGTGGAAACGGTTTGCTATGAGATATTCCGCGAGATCGTCCGCCAATCGCGCCAGTTCGAGTGCCAGCAATTGATGGTGCTGGCCCATCAGGACGTCATCGAACGGCTGCTCGATGAGGAGTCTTCGGCGGTGGGCGAATTGGAATTGTCGACCGGCAAACCGATACGCCTGCAGACCGAAGCGCTCTACACCGTGGACCAATACGACGTCGTGCTGATGTAAATGGCTATCCGCAGGGTCGTCAAATTCTTGAGCATCGGTTTCGCGGGCCTCTTAGGGCTGGTGCTGCTGTTGATGCTGGCGCTCAAGTTGGCGCTCGATCGGGCGCCCCGCTACCAGGCCGAGATCAAGGAGTGGTTTCACGCACAGACCGGGTACCACATCGCCTTTGCCCATGTCTCGCCGGCATTTCGCTGGTACGGTCCGGAGCTGTACTTCGACCGGCTGGAACTGCGCTCCAAGGATGATCAGCGCGTGCTGGCGCGCGCCGCGGCCGGGCGCGCCGCGGCGGATGTCTGGCAGCTGATACGCACCGGCAAGCTGCTGGCCGGGCGGGTTGAAATCGACTCGCCCGCCATTGCCGTCGCGCGCCTGGGTCCCTATCGGTTCGCGGTGGCCTCGGAAATCGAGCTGGGCGGTGACGAGTCCCCGATGAGGACACTCAACCTCGATGACCTGCCGGTGGGCAGGGTGGTGATCCGGCACGCGGTGCTGACGCTGCAAGATTGGAACGCGGCGCTGCCCCAACTCATTTTGCAGGACGTCGACATCGACACGCGGCGCGATGCCAGCGAACTTTCCCTGGCTTTCAATGCACTGCTACCGTCGGTGCTGGGTGGCACCGTGACTTTCAAGGGAACCGTGCACGGCAGCGGCGATGCGCGCAACTTGGCCTGGGATGCGCTGGCGCGCGTGCGCGACATGTCATTCCCGGGCTGGCACCAGCTGCTGCCGGGCTATCTGAGCAACCTGGACGCCGGCACCGGCGCGTTCGAGGTGGCCGCGACCGGCCGTGGCGCGGTGCTGTCGCGCGCCGACGCGGATTTCGGGGCCATCAATGTGGTGACACACCAGCCCGAAAGCCCCATCGCCAAGTTCGACCAGATGAACGGCGCGTTGACGCTGGTGCACGCCGCCGATCGTTGGAGTCTCGCGGGCCGGCGAGTTCGTGTCGGGCGCCGCGATCCGCAGTCCGAATTCGAGGTCGATTGGCAGGAGGGTGACGGCGGTTTGTTGAATGTTCGCGCCCACGCCAATTACCTGCGAGTCGAGACGCTGCTGCCGCTCACCGCGTTCCTGCCGCAAAGGGATCTTCGCGACCGCCTTCGCGAGTTGGCGCCGAGCGGAGAATGGACCGATACCTCGATCGCCCTGCGGCGCGACCGGGTCGGTGATCCCTGGCGGATGCAAGTTCAGGCGAAATTTCAGCACGCAGGCTACGCATCGGTCGGGGGGGTGCCGGGCATTCGCGGCGTTGCCGGTTCCTTTGCCGGCAATGAGCGGGGCGGCCACGTCATCATCGATACGAACGGCGGCGTGTTTCATTGGCCCGGACAGTTTTCCCAGCCGGCGGAACTTACGCGCCTGAAGGCCGACGTGTATTGGAAGCGGACACCCGAGGAATTGTTGATCGCTTCACCGGACTGGGAGATCGTCACGCACGATGGAGATATCCGCGGTCAAGTGGCGTGGCATCAGCCGCAGGATGGTTCCTCCCCCCGCTTGACGCTGGTCGCCGGCATTCAAAACGGTATCGTGGCCAATGCGCGCTACTACTTGCCGAGAAGATTGATCGCGCCCTCGGCGCTGGACTGGCTCGACAGGGCATTGGTGGGTGGGCGCATGGTGCGGGCCAGCGTCCTGTTTTCCGGCCCGGTGAGAAATTTTCCGTTTCGGGAAGGAGATGGGATATTCCTGGCGCGCTGTACGATCGAGGGGATGACCCTGGATTACAGCGAAGGCTGGCCGGCGGCGGAAGGTCTGACCACGAACGCTGAATTCCGCAATACCGGCATGAGCGCGCATCTGACGGCCGCTCATATCGGCGATCTTGTCTTGGAATCCGGCGACGCTCATTTCCCCGACTTCGGCAGCGGCGAACTCAAGGTTCGGATCGGCTTGCGCGGGGATGCGGCGAGCGCGCTGACTTACCTGCGGGCGACGCCGCTCGATGCCATCGCCGAACATGCGTTTTCCAACGCCGAGGCCAAAGGGCCCCTGCAGGCGACGGTGGATCTGTTCCTGCCCTTCAAGGACTTCTCCCATCGGCAGGTGTTGATCCATGGACATCTGGCGGGGGCCAGCCTCAATCGGCTGGGCTCGACCATAAGGGCCACCGACCTGGCCGGCGACTTCGACATCGATGGCGGACAGGTTGCGCGCGCCGATGTCCACGGTCAGCTGCTTGGCGGCGGCTTTCAGATGCAGGCACGAACCGCGCGCAATCGGCCGGTGACTCGTACACAGTTGGAGTTTCGCGGCGCGGCCGGTGCCGATGCCTTGCGCACGGCATTGTCGATTCCCGCGTCCGTCTCCATCAGCGGTGCAACCGACTGGAGAGCCGTCCTCAAAATAACCCCGGAGCCGGCTCGGGAGCGCTCGCTGCGCGTGAGCAGCACACTGGTGGGTCTGGAGATGAACCTGCCGGCACCCTTGGACAAGGCGGAGTCCACGCCCTTGCCCAGCTGGCTGGAGATCCAGTGGCCGGCGGTAGGCGGCCCGCAGGGGACGTTCGCGCTGGGGTCGTTGGTGAGCAGTTCATTTGCGCTGGATACCGATGCCGACGGGTTGCGGCTGGCGCATGCATCGCTGTCTTTCGGCACCGGCGAACTCAACGGCGGCGAATCGCAGATATTGAATGTGGGCGGAGCCGTGCAGCGCGTGGATCTGGACGGCTGGCTGCGCCTGAGCACACCCGGCAAGGACGCCAAGCCCCTGTCCTACTACATGCGCACGGCCCGGCTCAACGTCGCCGAATTGGACTATCTGGGCTTGGCGTTCCACGACGTCGCGCTCGACCTGGCCGTGGCCGAGCGCAGCTGGCGTATCAATGTCGGCGGTCCCAATGTGATTGGCGCAATCACCGTACCGACGGTGGCAGGCTCCTCGGAACCTTGGAATCTACAGTTCGACCGATTGCGTTTCGACGTGGCGAGCGGCGAGGACTCGCCGGGGCCCGCCGGCGCGAACCTCGCCGATGCCGAAGACCCGCGCGCGGTTCCGGCCGTCAACTTCCATGCCACGGAACTCATTTGGGGTGAACGCCAATTCGGCGATGTGACCGCGGCGCTCGTGAGGGGGGATTCCGGCGTCGAGCTGAAGTCTTTGAATGTCGTGGGCCCGAGCTTTACCGTCGGTGCACAGGGGGAGTGGCGTGCCAGGGACTTAGGCGTCAGCCGCATCAAGGGGACGCTTGCCAGCACCGACGTGCAGAGCACCCTGAAAGACTTAGGTTATGCCGATGTGATTCAGGCAAAGACCGGCAAGATGGACTTCGATCTGACATGGCTGGGTGCGCCGACCACCGCGGCGCTCGCCCAGACGGTCGGGCGTGTGCAGCTGTCTCTCGAGAAGGGCCAGGTGACCGGCATCAACCCGGGAGCCGGAAGGGTGCTGGGCCTCGCCAGCATCGCTGCACTGCCGCGCAGGCTGGCCTTGGATTTCAGCGACCTGACCGACAAGGGGCTGGCTTTCGACACCGTGCACGGTGATTTCGAGCTACACGACGCCAACGCCTACACCGACAACGTGTTGCTCAAAGGGCCCGCGGCGGAAATCGGTCTGATTGGCCGGGTGGGCTTGAAAACCAAGGATTATGACCAAACTGCCGTGGTGACGGGCAGTGTCGGCAATTCGCTGTCGATCCCGGTGGCCAGTGCTCTGGTCGGCGGACCGGTGGTGGGGGCCGCGGTACTCTTGTTCACTCAGGTGTTCAAACAGCCGCTGAAGGGCCTGGCTCGAGGGTATTATCGCATTACCGGCAGTTGGGATAATCCAACGGTCGAACGCATCAAAAGCGCAGACGCCGCAGCCGCGACTGCCGAGGCACCGAAATAATGGGCAAAGTCGCCGCCATACAGATGACCTCGAGCCACGTAGTGGCCGACAACCTTGCGTCCGCCGGCGCTTTACTGCGCGAGGCCAAGGATGCGGGTGCGCTGATTGCCTGCCTGCCGGAAAACTTTTCGTTCATTGGGCTCAAGGATGCCGACAAGCTGCAAGTCGCCGAGATCGATGGCAGCGGGCCCGTGCAGGCATTCTTGAGCGATACCGCGCGCAGCCTCAAGATGTGGATTCTCGGCGGGACCATCGTGGTCCGCACCAAAGACTCGAACCGGGTGGCCAACGCCTCGCTGCTGATCGATGCCGACGGCAATCGCGCGGCACGCTACGATAAGATTCACTTGTTCGACGTAACCATCCCGGGACGCAACGAACAGTATCGCGAATCCGCCCATGTGCTTCCCGGACGCCATCCGGTGATCGCCGACACACCGGTGGGCAAGCTCGGTTTGTCCGTGTGCTACGACATGCGGTTTCCGGAACTCTATCGTGAACTGGTAGCGCAGGGCGCCGAATGGCTGGCCATGCCCGCGGCATTCACGGTGCCGACCGGACGGGCGCATTGGGAGACGCTGCTGCGGGCGCGCGCCATCGAAAATTTGTGTTACGTGGTGGCGCCGGCACAATCCGGTATGCACACCAGCGGCCGGGAGACATACGGCGATTCATTGATCGTGGATTATTGGGGCCAGGTGCTGGAGCGCCTGGAAAAGGGTACCGGAGTGATTACAGCAGACATCGATCTTGCCAGCCAAGCCGAATCGCGCGCCCGCTTTCCGGCGCTCGACAATCGCCGGCTCGGGCAGAGCCGTTCCGCGGCGGTCATGACATGAACGCCCGAGCCCTTGAAATGAGCCAGTCCAGCTTTGCAGTGGCCGAGAAAATGATTCTGGCGCCCTCCGGCCTCGACGAGAGGCGCTTGAGCCAGGTGCTCGACACGCTGATGAGCCGCGGCGTCGAGTATGCCGATCTTTATTTCGCGTTGTCGCGCGAGGAGTCCTGGTCGCTGGAGGATGGCATCGTCAAGGATGGTTCGCACAGCATCGAGCAGGGCGTGGGCGTGCGCGCCGTCAGCGGCGAGAAGACCGGTTTCGCGTACACCGACGAGGTGCTCCTGCCCGCGCTGCTCGAGGCCTCCGACGCGGCGCGGGCCATTGCCCGCAGCGGCGGCAGGAATGCGGTCAAGACCTGGCAACGTCCGCCGACGCACCGGCTCTATCTGCCCGTGGATCCGCTCGATGCCATCAAGGATGAGGACAAGGTGGCCTGGCTCATGCGTATCGATGCCGACACGCGCCGCATCGATCCTCGGGTGAAACAAGTGATGGCCTCATTGGCGGCGGTCCATGAGATCGTGCTGATCGCCTCCAGCGACGGGACGCTGGTGGCGGATGTGCGTCCGCTGGTGCGCCTCAACGTGTCGGTCATCGTCGAGCAGAACGGCCGTCGCGAGCAGGGCTACAGCGGCGGAGGAGGCCGATTTGGCCTCGATGAGTTGCTGCACGGCGAGGCGCCTTTCGCGCATGGGCGCGAGGCGGTGCGCCAGGCGCTGGTCAATCTCGAGGCGGTGGCGGCGCCCGCAGGTTCCATGACCGTGGTACTGGGTCCGGGCTGGCCCGGTATCCTGCTGCATGAAGCGATCGGCCACGGATTGGAAGGCGACTTCAATCGCAAGGGGACTTCTGCATTTTCCAATCGCATCGGCCAGAAAGTCGGCGCCGACGACGTGACGGTGGTGGATGACGGCACGCTAGATCGCCGCCGCGGGTCATTGAATGTCGATGACGAAGGCACGCCGACCCAATGCACCACGCTCATCGAGAACGGCATTCTGTGCGGCTACCTGCAGGACAAGATGAACGCGAAGCTCATGGGCATGGCGCCAACCGGCAACGGCCGGCGCGAGTCGTTCGCGCACCTGACCTTGCCGCGCATGACCAATACCTACATGCGTGCCGGAACACGCGCACCCGAGGAGATCATCGCCTCGGTGGAGAAGGGGCTGTATGCCGTCAATTTCGGCGGCGGCCAGGTCGACATCACGTCCGGCAAGTTCGTATTCTCGGCGAGCGAAGCCTACCTCATCGAGAACGGCAAGGTCGGTGCGCCCGTGAAGGGTGCGACGCTCATCGGAAACGGACCGGACGTACTCACGCGGGTCAGCATGGTCGGCAATGACCTGAAGCTCGACGCGGGGGTCGGGACCTGCGGCAAGGAGGGACAGTCGGTTCCGGTTGGAGTCGGCCAACCGACGCTGCGCGTAGAAGCGCTGACAGTCGGCGGAACCGCTTGAGCACACCCGGCGCCGACGTTTCCGCCTCGATGATGGACAAGTCCGTCGCGCTCGAGGCCACGGGGAATACCTAGGAAAGGCTTTTCTGTACGTTTGCGCGGCACCGTCGCGTTCACGGCCGGCGCCGCGCGTGGAAAAATCATCGCGCGGCAGGAGAAGGGACTCACGTCGAATGGCAGGATGCCTAAGGGCCGCGGCGCGGGTGGGGCGTACGCCGGGCGTCTTGCCCGCGCCTCATTCGCGCAACGAGACTTGGCGAGCGGCCTACGAAATATGACAATCGGAATACCAAACGGCGCGTTGCCCTGCACTGACCGGAGCCCAACTTGATGCAAATTGACATGTTGAAACCGAATCGAGCGGCGCTGCTGCTGCTCACGTTGAGCTGCGGGAGCGGGATTTTCGCAGGCGCTTCGTTCGCCGCCGATCCAGTCCCGTCGCTGGGACTTCCGGCCGCCGCCGCGGCCTCGATTGGTAAGATCGATGCTCGGCGCATTGCCGAGCACGTGCGATTCCTGGCCAACGACCTGCTCGAGGGCCGTGCTCCCGGCACGCGCGGCGGCGATATCGCCGCGAATTATATTGCCGCGCAGTTCGCGCTCGAGGGTTTGAAGCCGGCGGGCGACAACGGCAGCTACCTGCAGAAAGTCGACTTCGTGGGCGTAAAAACCTTGCCCGGCACGTCGGCCTCGCTGCAGCCCACGCATGGCAATCCGATCGACTTGCGGCTCGCCGAGGATTACGTCGCGGGCAATCAAACGCAGACCGACCGCGTCGAGGTCGATGCGCCCATCGTCTTCGTCGGCTATGGCATCGAGGCTCCGGAATACCAGTGGAATGACTTCAAAGGGGTGGACGTCAGGGGCAAGGTGGTGCTGGTCATCGTCAACGAGCCACCCTCGCAGGACCCGAAGTTCTTCAACGCCGAGGCGCTCACGTATTACGGCCGCTGGACCTATAAGTTCGAAGAGGCAGCGCGCAAGGGCGCCGTCGCTGCCCTGATCATTCACCGCACCGACCTGGCCAGCTATGGCTGGGACGTGGTGCGCAATTCCTGGAGCGCGGAGCAGGTGTACTTGGGTAATGACAAGGATCCGAAGCTTCAGGCGGCATCCTGGATTCAACTGGATGTCGCGCGAAAATTGTTCAGCGCGGTGAATCAAAATCTGGACGAAATGATCGCGGCAGCCGGTACCCGGCAGTTCCAGGCGAGAGAGCTGCCGATGCGTTTCAGGGCGCATATCGAGAGCAAGGTGCGCAAGTTCGAGTCCTATAACGTGCTCGGGCTGTTGCCGGGTAAAGACAGCGGCGGACCTCAGGCGGACGGCCGCGGACGCCAGGCGGTGGTGTACTCGGCCCACTACGATCACCTGGGCATCGACCCCGCCTCGAGCGGCGACAATATTTACAACGGCGCGGTCGACAATGGCACGGGCTGCGGCATTCTGTTGGAAATGGCCCATGCGTTCGCGTCCGCCGCGCCGCCGCCCTCCCCCGTGCTTTTTGCCGCGGTGACTGCCGAGGAGAAGGGATTGCTGGGATCCAATTATCTCGGCAAACATTTGCCGATCCCGGCTGCCCAGATCGCATTGAACCTGAACTACGACGCCATCCTACCCATCGGCATACCCCAGTCCGTCAATGTCACGGGTGCCGAGCGAACCTCGTTCTATCCCACCGTGCAAAAGACGGCTGCTGCCTTTGGATTCGAGATTCAAGCGGATGCCGAGCCCGGCGCGGGGCACTACTACCGCTCCGATCACTTCAGCATGGCGCGCGCGGGCGTGCCGGCGTTCTCCATCAATACCGGCGTGAAATTTGCGGGCCATACCCTGGAATGGGGCAAAGCGCAGCACGAGGAGTACACCGCGAAGCGCTACCATCGGCCCAGCGATGAGTTCACGCCGGACATGGATTTCACGAGCGACGCGGCGGTCGCGAAATTCGGCTTTGCTTTAGGATGGCAGGCCATGCTGGCGAAGAGCACGGTCAACTGGCAGCCCGGCGATGAGTTCGAGGCCGCGCGCCTTCACGGGACGGCGCACTAGCATCTCGGCGCAGTGATTGCATCATGGCTGCGCGACGGCTTCCAAGGCGAGCCGTCGCCGGCGGCCAAGCTTGAGTGAAGCGACAGCGGCATCGAGGCGTTGCATCGGCACGGATGTGTGAAATGCCGGCGTCGACCACGCGACGATGCCGCCAGCCGCGCTGTCATAACCCGGAAGGCGATGACAACGTCGCTTACCAGCGACGGCTCGCGACTCGAGTCCCTGCGATTCCGGAGAAGCGTGCGCTAGATCTCATTCGACAGTGACTCGCTCTCGGTAGGCTGCATCCCGTTATCACACGACGGAGTTTCCATGGTCGACCATTCAATGACGGGCACTTTCCAGATTCCGAAGGATCTCCTGTCCGAAGCCAAGCGCACCGCGAAGCCGAAGAGCGAGCAATTGCACGTGGAGGGCTGGCGCAACTCTTGGTTGTCGCGCATTGCCGAGATGCTGGTCGGAAAGGACTGAGCCTCAAGCCTTTGAGGGTGACTTTGACCGGGGCCTGTGGGTCTGAGCTACCGGCCTTAAGCCAACCTTGAGCCCAAGCCTGAGCTGCGGCGTCGCAGACCTTCTTTTCGGCGCCGGCGTGCGGAACGGGCGACGCATGGCACTCAGGCAGGTTCTTTGTAGGAAAAACGGACGTAAGCCGTAGGTCTGGACCTGAATATGAGGTTTTAAGTTAAATCAAGCAGCGGCGAGGGCGACACGGAATTAGGATGGGCGCAGGAGATACTATGCGCCTGGCACGTCCTGTCTACGAAAGCTTGCCCATCATCTACATGCTGCTCGGTGGCCTGGCCATACTGCTTTTCTATATCAATCCTCTCGGCTTTGCCGGCAAAGCGGCCTTCCTCATCGGCGTCCTCGCCGAAACGGCGGCGCTCACGTTGTTCCTACGGCGTCGGGACTACCGCGAGCTGAGCCGTGAATACAACGGCGAGACCATCGAGCTGCCTTCCAACTTAAGCGGTTAGGCTAGGGTTAAGCGGCTAGGCTAGGGCTCTTAGCCGGATTTCGGTTTCTCGATGGTACCGGTGGCCGTGCCGGTCTCGGTCGCGTCGACCGGATCGAGTGAGTTTCTCACCCGCGGCGACCGCTCGTCGATGTACATGATTTCGTGCTGGCCGACCTGCACCACATCGCCGTCGTTCAAGTTGTGGCGCCGCACGCGTCTTGACTGGATAAAAATGCCGTTGGTGCTGTTGAGATCTTCGATGACGCAGGAGTCCTGCTGGGTCACGATTTGGCAGTGATGCCGGCTGATGAACTTGCTGTCGATCTGCAGATCGTTGTCCGATGTGCGGCCGATCACCAGACGGCCGGACTTCAATTCCCGCTCCACCAGGGTCTTGCCTTCGCTGGCCAGAAGAATCCGGCCGACTATGGGGCTGGTGTCGGTCGGCGGCGCAGGTCCTTGTTCGATCGTGGGCACCTTCATCCGATTGGTGCCGGAAGCGAATTCGACCCACTCGAGTTCCTTGATCGCCGCCTCGAGTTCCTCCGCCGTCACCGCATCGCGATCCTTGCCGTAGGCGGCCATCAGGCAGGTGTCGCATAAGGTGTTGATGAGACGCGGTACGCCACCCGTGTACTTGTAGATCGTCGCGTAGGTGTCCTCGGCGAATATACGTCGCCCCTGAGAGCCGGCTACTTCCAGGCGGTGGTCGATGTAGGCGTTGGTCTCGGCCTTGGAGAGTGCGGTCAGATGAAAGCGCAGACGCACGCGCTGCGCCAGCTGGATCAATTCGGCGGAGTTGAGTTTGTCGCTCAATTCCGGCTGGCCGGCGAGGATGATGCGCAGTGCCTTTTCCTTCGTCGTCTCCACCCCGGACAGCATGCGCACTTCCTCGAGCACGCGGTTGGTCAGATTCTGAGCTTCGTCGACGATCAGCAGCACCTTGCGGCCGCAGCTGTACTGTTCCATCAGAAACTGGTTCAAGGTCGCGAGAACCTCCGGCTTCTTCATGTGGAAGGGCGAGAATCCGAACTGCACCAGCACCGTTTGCAGGAACGCCGTGGGTGACAATTGCGTTTGATTGATTTGCGCCACGACCACATCGCTCTGCAGTTCACGCAGAAAGGTTTCGATGAGGGTGGTCTTGCCGGCGCCGATTTCACCGGTGATCACGACGAAGCCGTCGGTGAACCAGATGGTTGACTCCATGTACGCTTTGGCACGCGCATGCTGCTTGCTGAGGTACAAGAACTGCGGATCCGGGCTCAAGCGGAACGGCAGCTCGTGGAGTTTGAACAGTTCTAGGTACATTGCGCGTCAGTTTAAGGTATTTGACGGGCCCGGCGGAAAGGGGTCAGCCGACAAATTCGCAGGAAGGGAATTTGGCCGACCAAAGGTCGGCCCCGCTGGGTGCCGGCTAGGGAGGCCTAAACAAATACGCCCATCCAATTCGGCCGCCCCCACGAATGCGTCAGGAATAATGCAGGCTAGGCCCACTCGATCAAGCGGAGTGCCTCGGCGAGCGCCAGATTGCGGTCCCTGGATTGGCGCCTGAGGATGGTGCAGTGGCCTAGTTTGCGCCCGGGCCGCGGCTCCTTGCCGTAGTCATGAAAGGCCAACCCGTCGATGGCCAGCAAGCGCTCAAGATCGGGCATTTTCCCCAGAAAATTGATCATGGCCGTGTGTCCCAGGGCGCGCGTGCTCCCCAGCGGCATATCGCAAATCGCGCGCAGGTGATTCTCGAACTGACTGGTGACGCAGCCCTCGATGGTCCAGTGGCCGGAATTGTGCACGCGGGGTGCCATTTCATTCGCGATCAATCGGCCATCCACCACGAAGAACTCGATGCACAGCACCCCAACGTAGTCGAGGGCGTTCATGACGCGCTTGGAGTACAGCCTTGCGGTGCGCTCCAAACTCGCATGGGCGAAGGGCGCCACGCTATATCGCAGGATGCCGCCACCATGCGTATTGGCGGACAGGGGATAGAACACGGTTTCACCGGCCGCCGAACGCACGCCGACCAGAGAGACCTCGCGGGAGAATCTTTGAAATTTTTCGTAGATCAGGCCGGCGGCGCCGATCGCATCCCATGCCTCGTCGATCTGTGCGGCCTCGCGCAGCACGAACTGGCCCTTGCCGTCGTAGCCCAGCCGGCGCGTCTTGAGAACCCCGGGAAGCCCAATTTTCCGTGTCGCCGCCAGAAGTTCTTGCTTGCTTTCGACCGCCGCATGCGCTGCTACGGGGATTTTGAGCTTGGCAAATAAAGCCTTTTCCGCGAGTCGGTCTTGCGACACCTCGAGCGCCGCCCGAGGCGGACGCACCCGGGTGATTGTCTCCAGCGGCTTCAAGGCGGCGCCGGAAATGTTTTCCCAGTCGAACGTGAGCACGTCGCTGCGCGATGCGAGCTCGGCCAGGCGCGCAGCGTCCTCGAGATCTCCGAGCAGGGTGGGAGCGACTTGCGCACCGGGAGTGCCGGCGCTGCGATCGAGGAACAAGCAGTGCACACCCAAGGGATATCCGGCCAGCGCCAGCATGCGCCCCAATTGGCCTGCGCCCACGATGCCGACGCGCAAGGACTTCAAGAGTTTCGAGGATCCGGCTTGGCGAGCACCGCTGCGGTCTGCGTCCTGCGAAATTCATCCAACGCGGCGCGGATATCCGCATGTTCGTTGGCAAGAATGGCGGCGGCGAACAGAGCGGCGTTCTTCGCGCCGGGGGTCCCGATCGCGAAGGTGGCGACGGGCACGCCGCTGGGCATTTGCGCGATCGAAAGCAGTGAATCGATGCCGTTCAGTGCCTTGGATTGAATCGGAACGCCCAGCACGGGTAGTGCGGTCTTCGCGGCGGTCATGCCCGGCAGATGGGCCGCGCCGCCGGCGCCGGCAATGATGACCTTTAGCCCGCGAGTGCGCGCGGAGGCCGAATATTCGAATAATAGATCCGGCGTGCGGTGCGCCGAGATCACGCGGACCTCGTGCGCGATCCCGAGATGGGTCAAGGTATCGGCCGCAGCCTGCATCGTTTCCCAGTCGGAAGACGACCCCATGATGACTCCGACCAAGGCTTTCATCGGCGCAAGTTTATCAACTTATGCGAACAGCTGACGCAGAAATGCAAAAAGTTCCCGGGCCCCGACCGGCGAGCGCTGTTCCGCACGCTCCCTTTCTGCCTTTTCGAGCAGCCTCGTCAAGGCCGCCCGGTCGGCATTGGGGTACTCTTGCAGCAACTCATTCAAGGCCACGGCGGGTTCCGACAACAACCGATCCCGCCATCGCTCGATTTGCTGAAAATGGCGGATTTCCACATCGTGGCGCTGTTTGCGCTCGGCGAGCTTGGCGAGCACCGGTTCCGGATCGATGGTGCGCATCAGCTTGCCGATATACTGGCGCTGCCTTACCTGGGCGCCGTGAGAGGGCAGCCGACGCAGGTCGCGCAGCGCGGCGAACAAATTTTCCGGCAGATCCAGCGCCCTGATTTCCTGGTCCGGGAGGGCGGACAACTTGACCCCCAGTTCCTGCAACGACGCGGCTTCCCGCTTGCGGGCGCTCTTGCTCAGCCGCTGCTCGTCGGATTCCTCGGAATCCTGGGTTTCATTATCGATGGTCATATCCCCATGCTATCACCCGGGCCGGTAGAATCATCTTCGGAATTCCCCAACCCGCCAGCTCGGAGAGATGTCGATGGCCCTTACCGATAGCCCTGTGCGCCTGAACCAAACAGACCTGGAATCCATTATCGAGCAGGCGCTCGGGGAAGCCCGCTCACGCGGAGCCTCCCAAGCCGAGGCGGCCGTCAGCCAGGATACCGGCCTGTCGGTGGGGGTACGCCTGGGCGAGGTCGAAACCCTCGAGCATCAGCGCGACCGCAGCATGGGGATTACGGTGTACTTCGGGCAGCGCAAGGGTTCGGCCAGCACGGCGGACTTTTCGCCGGAAGCGGTAGGCGCGACCGTCGCCAAGGCTTGCAGCATTGCACGGTTTACCGCGGAAGATGCGAGTTCCGGTCTCGCGGAGCCGGCTTTGATGGCCCATGCGCCCCAGGACCTCGATCTTTCGCATCCCTGGAATGTGACCGCGGACCGCGCCATCGAGATCGCCAAGAGCTGCGAGTCCGCCGCGCTGCGATTCGATGCGCGGATCAACAATTCCGAGGGTGCATCGGTCGGTACCCACCAGGGCCTCCATGTCTATGGCAACACACATGGTTTCGTCGGAGGCTATCCGACCACGTCGCACACCTTGAGCTGCGTGGTGCTCGCCGGAACGGGGGAGGACATGCAACGCGATTATTGGTACAGCAGTTCGCGCGATTGGCGCGACTTGCAAGATCCGGAGGCGATCGGCCGCGAAAGTGCGCGGCGCACGCTTGCCCGGCTCGGGCCGCGTAAAATCAGTACGCGCCGCGCCCCGGTGCTGTTCGTACCGGAATTGGCTCGCGGTCTCATCGGTCATTTCGTCGCCGCCATACGCGGCAGCAGTCAATACCGGCAGGCGTCGTTCCTGCTCAATGCCGCCGGGCAGCAGATCTTTCCCGCCGATTTCTCCATTGCCGAACGGCCGCATTTGCCGAAGGCCCTGGCAAGCGCGCCTTTCGACGATGAGGGTGTCGCGACGCGCGATCGCGAGCTGGTCGCGGAGGGCGTTCTCACCGGATATGTCCTGTCCAGCTACTCGGCGCGCAAGCTGGGTCTTCAAAGCACGGGCAATGCCGGCGGCACGCACAATCTCATCGTGGCGCCGACGCTTGCGGGCGGTGCATCCGCCATGTTGTCGCGCCTCGGTACGGGATTGTTGCTGACGGAGCTCATGGGACAAGGCGTGAACACGGTGACGGGTGACTATTCGCGCGGCGCCGCGGGATTCTGGGTGGAGAACGGCGAGATTCAATATCCGGTGGCGGAGATCACGATTGCCGGAAACCTGCGTTCGATGTTCCTCGGCATCGGTGCGGTCGGCGATGATATCGACATCCGCGGCGGCGTTCGGGTCGGCTCGATCCTGCTCGAGGAGTTGACCATCGCGGGCGAATGATTCAAGGCGCCGAGTCGCCGGCACGAAAATCACGCCGGGTATCAACGTTGCAGTATCCGCGGCGAGTATCGCCGGCGCGAAAGCCAGCCTCGGTATCGCCGTTGCATTGTCCGCGGCGAACTATGCCGGCGCCATCATGTTTTTACGGCAACGAGATCCTTGAGCGTGCGACCCTGCAAGGGCTTGGCCATGGCGCTTTCGACCTCTTTGAGCAGCGCCATCCCAGGTTTCAATCCGCGAATGCTGATCGCCAGCCGGCCGCTGTGCAGCGCCCGCACCACACGGAAAATCTCGGCGAGCTGAATCGCGGCGATATCCCTGCCCGGCACGAATTTTTCGCCCTCGGTCGCCAGAATGAGCCCATTCTCTTCCAGGCAGTGCAGCACCGGTGCCAGGGCAATGGTGGGGATATCCAATTCCGCGGCCAGTGCGTGTGCCGTCCAAGAGGCGGTGCCGACGGCATAGTCGCGTCCGATGAGATACATGACGGAAATGGCCACTTGCTCGCGATCTCGCGCCGTCAGTTCGAATGGGGTTTGTCCATGGCGTAGGTACTGGGGGAATTGCCAATAAAACGCCAGCTGCGCGCCCAGCAGCAGGATGAGCCAGCTCAAGTACACCCAAATCAGCGTGGTCAGCACGATCGCGAAGCCGGTATACACCGCCACCAAGGACGAGGAATAGACGATGAACGCAGTGAATGCCTTGCCGACGAGGGCCCACATAATGCCCGAAGAGATGCCGCCGATGAGCGCGGCCCGTATATCCACCTTGGTATTGGGGATGAACGAATACATGAAGGTGAACACGATGGTCACGATCACATAGGGCAGCACCGTTCCCACGCCGCCCAGCAGCCAGGCCAACTGCGGGATCGCGCCCAGCCATTGGGCGAAGGGACTGCGTTGGGCGCTCGCCAAGAGCCCTAAGGCAACCGCGAGCAGAATCGGACCCAAGACCATCATGCTCAAGTATTCGGTAAAGCGGCGCGCAAGGTTTCTCGGCCGATCGACATGCCAGAGGAAGTTGAAGCTGGTTTCGACTTTTTGAATGGTGGTGATGACGGTGTAGACGAGGAAGGCCAGGCCAAGTGTACCTAGAAGGCCGCCGCGCATGTTCTGGACGAACTGCATGGCGCTCTCGGTCAGCTGCGCCGACGCGGCGCCGAGCGGCTTGAAGAACTGGTCGAGGATGAATTTCAAATCGCCGCGGGCGCCCAACCCTTTGAGGATCGAAAAGCTGAACACCATGAGCGGCACGATCGACAACAGCGTCGTGTACGCCAGGCTCATGGCCCGCGTGCTGATCTCGCCGTGAAGCCAGTCGCGAATCAGCGCAATGGGATATCGCACCACGCGCAGGACCGGGCCCCACGGGGGTGCCATGCTGCGGGAACCCGTGAACAGTCCGTCTTCGAGGTCTTCGACCCACTTGAGCATACGGGAGAGCCTTACATGCTGCGTGGGGCATGGCAAGATCGCGGGATGCCGGCCGCGGCCACGCGAGTAGTCGAAACGAGCTACGGCGCCGTCGGCAACTCCATGGCCTGGTCAACGGCGCAACAGCTTGGGTCCGGTCAACAGCCTCAGGGCCTCGTCAGCAGCTTCAAGGCTTCGCGGTAATTCTCGCTGGTGCGGTTCAGGATCTCCGGCGGCAAATGCGGAGCGGGAGGCTTCTTGTTCCAGTGCAGCGACTCCAGGTAGTCGCGCACGAACTGCTTGTCGAAGCTCGGCGGGCTGATCCCGGGCTTGTACGAAGTCATCGGCCAGAAACGCGATGAGTCCGGCGTCAATGCCTCATCGATGAGGTACAGACGTCCCGAATGATCGACGCCGAATTCGAACTTCGTGTCCGCGATGATGATGTTGCGCGCGCGCGCATGTTCGGCTGCAAACCGATAGACCTCGAGCGCAATGCGCCGCACCTCGGCTGCGAGATCCTTGCCGATCAGCTTTACGATGGCGTCGAAGTCGATATTCTCGTCGTGCGAACCTGCGGGCGCCTTCGACGCCGGCGTGAATATCGGTTCCGGTAAGCGCTCCGCCAATTCCAAGCCGGGCGGTAGGGAGATGCCGCAGACCGAGCCGTGCTGCTTGTAGTCTTTGAACCCAGAGCCGATGAGATAACCGCGCACCACCGCTTCGATCGGCAGCGCGTTCAACTTCCTGACCACCATGGCGCGGCCGGTCAATTGCGCCCGTTCCGCGGTATCGCTGATGATGTCCTCGATACGCAATTCGGACAGATGATTGGCCGTAATGCGGGCGGTTTTCGCGAACCAGAACAGCGAAATCTGGTTGAGTACTTCGCCTTTGAACGGGATGGGGTCCGGAAGGACCACGTCGAACGCGGACAGCCGATCGGTGGCGACGATCAGCAAGTGCCGGTCATCCACATCGTAGATATCGCGCACCTTGCCCTGGTGAATTTTCCTCAGGCTTCGCAGATGCGTCTCGAAAAGCGGTGCCGAATGCGAATACTGTTCCATGCGAAAGCGCCCGCGACTGCTACCATTGAAGGTCGGCGATTGTGGCGGGACGGGGCGGATAGGTCAACGCGAATGAGTTGGAATGGGGTTTTTTTAGGCGCGCTGTTCGGCCTGCTGATCACCAGGAGTGCCTGGGGAGCCGCCGTCGGCGCCATGATCGGATACATGCTGGACCCCGGGGCGGGGGTGCGGGTGGCATCGTCCAATGGGACCACCTCGATTTCCAGCGAATTTTTCCGGACCACCTTTGAGATCATGGGCTACGTCGCCAAATCCGACGGCCGCGTGTCCGAGGCGGAAATCGATGCCGCTCGCCGGCTAATGCAGGAATTGAATTTGGGCGCCGCGGACGTCAACGCCGCCATCGCCTGCTTCAGGGCCGGCAAATCGCCGGGCTACGATGCAGAACTGGCCGTGGAGCGGCTGCGCGAGTCGTGCGGCCTGCGCTATGACCTGCTGCGCGCCTTCGTGGAGCTGCAGTTGCGCGCCGCGCTTGCCGGCAACGGGATCTCGCCGCCTGCGCGTAGGGTCCTGATCGGAATAGCCGAGCGCTTGGGGCTGTCGGAGGTCGAGTTTTCGACCATGGAGGCGTCACTGCGCGGCAGGCACGGGCGCGGCAAATCCAGCTCCCTGGCGGAATGCTATGCGGAACTGGAGGTCGAGGCCGGCATCAGCGATCAAGAACTCGTCAAGGCGTATCGGCGCCAGATGAGCCGCCATCACCCTGATAAACTCGTTGCCAACGGCCTGCCGGAGTCGATGGCACAAATGGCGAAAGAGAAGACTCAGCGTATTCAAGAGGCTTACGAAGGCATTCGCGCGGCGCGAGGGATGCGCTAGGCTCCCAGCATGGACATCATCATATCGCCGTCGATTCTATCCGCCGATTTCGCGCGCCTCGGCGAAGAGGTCAACGCGGTACTCGCCGCCGGTGCCGATTGGATTCACTTCGATGTCATGGATAATCACTACGTCCCGAATCTCACCGTCGGTCCGCTGGTTTGCCAGGCCCTGCGCAAAGCCGGAGTGAAAGCGCCCATCGATGTGCATCTGATGGTCTCGCCGGTCGATCCCTTGGTGATCGATTTTGCCAAGGCGGGCGCCACCAACATCAGCTTCCACCCGGAAGCGACTCAGCATGTGGACCGTACCATTCAACTCATCCGCCACTGCGGCTGCAAACCGGGCTTGGTGTTCAATCCCGCCACGAGTTTGAGCTGGCTGGACTATGTGATCGACAAGATCGACGTGATCCTGCTGATGTCGGTAAACCCCGGGTTCGGCGGACAGGAATTCATCCCCGAGGTGCTGCCCAAGCTGGCCCAGGCGCGTGCGCGAATCGAGGCGGCCAAGCGCGATATCCGACTGGAAATCGACGGAGGAGTCAAAGTCGAAAATGTCGCCGGCATTGCCAGGGCGGGGGCGGATACCTTCGTCTCGGGATCTGCGATCTTCGGCAGCGCGGATTACGCGCGCACCATCAAGGATATGCGCGCGCAGATCGAATTAGGCAGGAAATCGTAGCCAAATCGGCCTAAAAACCCGGCTGGCTCCGCGCGATGCGTCTGTTGCAGATGCCGACGCGACACGTGGAAGCCTTAAGGCAGGCTCCCGGGACTATTCGTCGTCGTCCTCATCGTCATCGTCGTCATCATCATCAGGCAGTTCGGCGCGCGCATTCTTGCCACCGGCATTTGCTCCGGCCTTTACGGGCACGATCAGCGGCCGCGTCTTGACCTTGGGTCTGGCGTTGAACACCACAATGGTCTTTCCCGTGGCGCGCAGCAGCCCTTGCTCTTCGAGCACCTTGAGCACGCGCCCCGCCATTTCGCGCGAGCATCCGACCAGGCGTGAAAGCTCTTGCCGGCTGACTTTGATCTGCATGCCCTCCGGGTGGGTCATGGCATCGGGCTCGCCGCACAAATCCATGATGGCGTGTGCGACGCGGCCGGTGACGTCGACGAAGGCGAGATCGCCCAGCTTGCGGTTGGTGCGATCCAGGCGTGTGGCCAGCTGCGTGGCCAGCTCGAAGATCAGCCCGGGGCTTTCGGCGGCGATTTGGCGAAAGCGCGGATAGGTCATTTCGGCGAGTTCGGATTGCTGGCGGGTTCGTACCCATGCGCTGCGCGTGGGCTGTTCGTAGAACAGGCCCATCTCGCCGAAGAACTGGCCCTTGTTCAAGTAGGCGAGGACCATTTCGTTGCCATCCTCGTCCTCGATCATGACCTCAACTGAACCGGAAATGATGTAGTACAGAATGTCCGGCAGGTCGCCGGCGTGGATGATCACGGTCTTGGAAGGGACTGTCCGGATACGGCAGTAGCTCAAGAAACGATTGATCGCTGGGATATCGCTTAAGGCTTTTGCCCCTTCTTCCATGGTCACTCCCGTTGGTTCTTGTGTCGCTTAAACGCCGATACTGGCGCACGTTTTATTACATAAGTCCTGGAATCGCAAGCACTAAGAGCGGCCGTCAAACCCAGTACGAGCCGCGCGTCATCAGCATGGATGTCGCACGCATAGCCCATGTTATGGGAATCGGCAGCGCTTTGCCCCCCAGAGAAGCTGCTTTCGCGCCATGTTGCACCTCGTCCCGCGTCATCTGTTCGAGGATGGCGCGGCTGCGCAGGTCTTTTGCGCTCAAGCGCCCCATATGATCGCGCAAATGCGCTTCCACCTGTTTTTCCGTTTCCGCCATGAACCCGAGGCTGGCACCAGGCCCAAGGAACCCGGCCAGGGCTCCGATGGTCAGTGAGCCTACGTACCAGATCGGGTTCAAAAGGCTGGTCCGGCCTTTCAATTCCTGCAGCCGCTCCTCGCACCAGGCGAGATGATCGATCTCCTCGGCAGCGGCCTCCAGCATCGCTGCCTTGAGCTTCGGGTCGCCGGCAGCCAGGGCTTGACCCTGGTACAGCGCCTGCGCGGCCACCTCTCCGGAGTGATTGACCCGCATGAGCCGCACCGATTCCAGGCGATCAGCCTCCTCCAGGGATGTGGGCGCCGGGCCCGCGGGGGTTGTGCGCGAGGCGCGTGGGGGTACGCTTAAGGTCTTGATTACCTTATCGATTTCGCCTATCAGTCGGTCCAATGAGTGGTATCTGCGGGCGTCCATGGACACATTATATTATAGGCGCCGAGTATCAAGGTCGCCGGACTGGCATCCGCGCCCGCTGTTCTGTACACTTTCGCGCCTTCTTAACGACCCGAATTACTTGAGTACTCCATGTATACCGTATTTTCAAAGCCTGAAGAAACACGCGGCGACTGGTTCTTGGTCGACGCGGCAGGCAAGACGCTTGGCCGGTTGGCCTCTGAAATCGCGCACCGCCTGAAGGGCAAGCACAAGCCCAATTATGCGCCGCATCAAGATCTTGGCGACCACATCGTCGTCGTCAATGCCGGCGAAGTGCGTGTCACGGGCGCCAAGCTCACCGACAAGTTCTATCATCAGCACACAGGTTACGTGGGCAATCTGAAGAGCATTTCTCTGGGCAAGCTGCTCAAGGAGCACCCGGAGCGAGCCATCCAGTTCGCCGTCAAGGGCATGCTGCCCAAGGGCCCCTTGGGCCGTCGCATGTATAAGAAGCTGCATGTTTTCGGCGGCAAAGACCATCCTCATCAAGCACAGCAGCCCAAAGCGCTGGAAATCTAAGTTAGGATCATCAATGGCAAATTCAGCCGCGAATTCCTTTTATGGCACGGGCCGCCGCAAAACCTCCAGTGCGCGGGTTTACCTGCGTCAAGGCTCCGGCAAGGTGTCGATCAATGGCCGCACCTTGGATGAGTTTTTCGGCCGCGAAACCGGCCGTATGATCGTGCAGCAGCCCTTCGGTGCGGTGCAACTCGACGGTAAATTCGATGTCGAAGCCCATGTGGAAGGTGGCGGGATCACCGGCCAGGCCGGTGCGATTCGCCACGGGATCACGCGCGCGCTGATGGCCTACGACGAGACTCTTCGGTCGCCGTTGCGCAAAGCAGGCTTTGTGACCCGCGATGCGCGAGAAGTCGAGCGCAAGAAGGTGGGCCGCCGCAAAGCTCGCCGCGGCACGCAGTTCTCGAAACGCTGATCGGATAGGCATTCCCCGCCTGACTGTAGAGATGGGTCGGACGGGTGCGACGCATGCGTCGTACGGGTGGCCATGGATGGCCACCCAGGGCTTGCGCGTAGCAGGAATAGCGCAGCGCAATGCGCCTCGACCCCGTAGATTCGCGCGTAGCGCATCGACAAGATTTGGGGGATCGTCTAGTGGTAGGACAACGGTCTCTGACACCGTTTACCTAGGTTCGAATCCTAGTCCCCCAGCCAGACAGGGCCCGCATCTGCGGGCCCTTTTAGTATCACGTGATTCGTGCGCCGATGGGAACTCTCATGTCCGGTGAAGGCAATTCGGGTCAGCGGCTGGCACCCATGGCGCTGGCGGCGCTCGGGGTGGTGTTCGGCGACATCGGCACCAGCCCGCTGTATGCGGTGTCGGCCTGTTTCGTCGGTCCTGGAATCATGGTCACTCCCGAGCATGTGCTCGGTGTGTTGTCCCTGATCTTCTGGTCGCTCGTTCTGGTCATATTGCTCAAATATGTCAGCGTCGTGCTGAATGCGGACAACAAGGGCGAGGGCGGCGTGCTGGCCTTGACCGCGCTGGTCATCAATACCGCGCGTGCCAGTCCGCGTCGGAAACTCTACGGGACGTTGGGGATTCTGGGGGCCTCATTGTTTTTCGCGGATGGCGCGATCACTCCGGCGATATCGGTGTTGAGCGCCGTCGAAGGTCTGCATGTCGCGGCGCCGGATGCGCAGATTCCGATATTGCCGATCACGCTGATCGTGCTGGTCGGACTGTTCGTCATTCAGAGGAAGGGCACAGGATCGGTCGGTACGGTCTTCGGTCCGGTGATGTTGTTCTGGTTCGTGGTACTGGCGAGCATGGGACTCTACTGGATCCTGCGCGAGCCCGGGGTGCTGCTGGCAGTCGACCCATCGCGCGCGATCGCGCTTCTGGCCGAACATCAGGTTGGGGCACTGGCGGTTCTTGCCGGCGTCTTCTTGTGCGTGACCGGCGGAGAAGCCTTGTATGCCGATATGGGGCACTTCGGCAAAGCACCGATCCGCCTGGGCTGGCTGTGCATCGTCATGCCGGCCTTGGTCATCAATTATTTCGGCCAAGGGGCGCTGCTGATCGAGAATCCCGCGGCCATCAGCAATCCGTTCTATCTGATGGCGCCTTCCTGGTCGCTGTTGCCGCTGGTGGTACTCGCCACCGCCGCCACCGTCATCGCTTCGCAAGCCGTCATCTCGGGCGTCTTTTCGGTCACCACGCAGGCAGTCAGCTTAGGTCTGCTGCCGCGCCTGCGCGTCCTGCACTCATCCGCCTCGGTCGCGGGGCAGATCTATGTGCCGACCATGAATTGGATACTGATGGTGGCGGCGCTGGCCTTGGTGATCGGTTTCGGCAGTTCCGCGGCATTGGGCGGGGCTTATGGCTTGGCCGTCTCCGGCGCCATGACCATCGTAACGCCGTTGACCTTGAGCCTCATCAAATCGCGCACGGGTGAGAGCAGCCGCTGGCTGCGTACCGGGCTGTCGCTGCTGTTCATCGTCGACCTCGCCTTCTTGTTCGCGAATCTGACCAAGCTAGAGGATGGCGGATGGCTGCCCCTGGTGTCCGGTCTAATCATTTTTTGGCTCATGCAAACCTGGCAGAGCGGCCGTGCATCGCTGATGGCCCGCCTGTTGCGCGAGCAGAAGCCGGTGCGCGACTTCATCGAGGACTTGAAGCGCGATCCGCCGGTCCGTGTGCCGGGCACATCGATCTTCCTGGACCCGAAGGCCTCCGGAATCCCGCGTGCCCTGCTCAACAACATCAAATTCAATCGCGTCATGCACGAACGGGTGGTGCTGCTGACGGTGGTCACCCGCGAGGTGCCGCGTGTCGCCGCGGCCAAGCGATTGACGGTGACGCCGGTATGCGAGGGCATCGTCCGGGTGGTGGCTCAGGTTGGGTTCATGGAGAAGGCCGATATCACCTCGATCCTGCGGGAGGCGGAGAGCCAGGGCGTGACCTATGACCCCGAGTTCACCACCTACTTCTTGAGCCGGGAGGAACTGCTGCCGGGACGCCGCTCCGATCTGCCGCCGCTGCGGCGCCGGGCATTCATGCAGATGGCGCGCAACGCACAGGTCATCGCGGATCACTACGGATTGCCGCCGAATCGCGTCATCGAGATCGGCACCCGGCTTGAGATCTAGCCTTCCAAGATTTGTACGCCGCCGTCCCCCGCCACAATGAGGACATCGGCGCGGCGCCAGGCAAACAGGCCGACGGTCACCACGCCGGCAATTTGATTCACCGTCGACTCGAGGGCCTTGGGGTCGGTGATATTGAGATGATGTACGTCCAGGATCGGATTGCCGTTGTCTGTGGTGACCCCTTCGCGCCATACCGGCTGCCCCCCGAGCTTCACCAGTTGCCGCGCGACATAGGAGCGAGCCATGGGGATGACCTCGACGGGCAGGGGGAAGGCGCCCAACAACGGCACCAGCTTGGAGTCATCGATGATGCAGACGAATCGCTTGGAGGCGGCGGCCACCACCTTCTCGCGCGTCAGCGCCGCGCCACCGCCCTTGATCAACACCCCGTCGGCGGTGGCCTCATCGGCGCCGTCGATATAGAGCTGAAGATCGCCGGCGGTATTGAGGTCGAGCTCCTCGATACCGGCGGCCTTTAGTTTTTCGGAAGTCTGGCGCGAGCTCGAGACTGCGCCGGAGAGCTGGATTTTACGGTCTTTCAGCACTTCTATGAGCTGATTGACGGTGGAGCCGGTGCCCACACCTAACACCATGCCGCTTTCGATATAGGGGAGGGCGGCTTGTGCCGCGCGGCGCTTTTTTTCCGATGCGTTGTCCATGTTGCCCGAATTTCCAACCTCCAGAAACAACTGTGCCCGCTTTCGCGGGCACAGTTGATTACTTTCGAAGGCTTACTTTTTCTTAGCGGCCTTTTTCTTCGCTACCTTCTTCTTCGCCTTCTTTGCTTTCGCTGCCATGATAGAAACTCCGTTATCGGGTTAGTCCGGGGTCCGAGTATATACACGATTAATTAATTTACAAGCAATAGCTCGCACTCCGGCATCCCGATGTGCTAGCGATGTGAGTCACGTCACTCAAGGGCGAGGATGAAATCCCAGTCCTTCTTCGTCACCGGCATCACCGACAAACGATCGCCCCGGCGCAACAGAACCAAATCCTCGAGAGCGCCGGAGGCGTGCTTGCGCAGCTCGTCGAGCGTGATGATGCGCTTCAATTTGCGTACCAGCTTCACATCGACGACGAACCAGCTTGGCGCATCCCGCTTGGACTCCGGATCGTAGTGGTGATGTTTGGGGTCGAAGGCGGTCGCATCCGGATAGCCTTCGCGGGCGATGCTGACGATGCCCGCGATACCGGGTACGGCGCAGCTGGAGTAGTAGAAAAACGCTAAATCACCCTTTTTAATCGAGTCGCGCAGCATGTTGCGGGCCTGGTAGTTGCGCACGCCGTCCCACGCCGTGGTTCGTCTTGGCGCTGCGCCGAGGTCATCGATGCTGAAGCTGGCGGGCTCCGACTTGAACAGCCAATGATTCATGAGAATTGCTCCATACCCAATTCGGTTGCCAGGGAGTTCAATTGTATGTCCCATGCATCGGCGAACCTCAAGTCGGTGCGCTGGCATTCGAAGGCGAGCCCCGCCAGATGCGGCCCCATCCATATCGATCGGCGGCGACGGAATGCGAGCGCCCGATCGTAGTACCCGCCCCCCATGCCCAGCCGCCTGCCTTCGGCGTCGACGCCCACCAAGGGTACGACGATGAGATTCAGCCATTGGGGTGGAATGGGATGCGTGCGCCGGCGTGGAACCGAAATTCCGAACATCCCCGGGCTGGTTGCGCCGGTCAGGGGGAAGAAACGCAGGCGGCGATGACGCCGATCGGCGATGAAGGGAACGAAAAGTTCCACGCCGCGCTGCCGGGCGGCGCGGACCAAGGCCACGGTATCCGCTTCGCGATCGAATGGCAGGTACAGCGCGACGCGCTTGCCGGCCCTGAACCCGCGCAACCGCATAATGGCCTTCGCGGCCGCCAGGGAACGGCGTGCATGATCGGCCTCGCTCAATGAGCGGCGCCGGGCGCGCAATTGTTGGCGTAGCGAGGCTTTCATCGAAGGAATGGGGATGGCGCTACCCGCATGTGCCGTTTTGGACCGTTGCTCCCGACCTGAGCAACAGGTGGGGCCGACTGCGGCACTTAAGGCTTTCCGCTCGAAGCGGACTTGCACAATGTTGCCAGCAAGCATTGGCCCCTGGGGTTTACAAAATTAGGGTCAGGAGGTAACCCGATCCGCATCGAACACCGCAGGCAGCGCCAAAATTAAACGTTGTGGGTCAGAGCTCGAGCTGTTGACCCCTCTCCAAGGCCGACTCTACGCGCTCGCGCAGGATACGCAAGCGGCCGCCGACGTCGGAATCGAGATTGGTGTCACGGTTGCGGAAACGAATCAACTCATTCGCCATATTCAGCGCCGCGATCACCGCGATGCGATCCAATCCCACGACTTTGCCGCTGTCGCGGATTTCGCGCATTTTGAGATTCAAGAACTCGGCGGAGTCGAGCAGGTCGGAGCGCTCCTCGATGGGGCAGGTGATGTGGTACTCCTTTTCCAGGATGCGAACGCTCACCCGCGCTTGACTGTCACTCATGCCTGCTCCATGGACTTGAGACGGCCGATCATGGCCTCGACCCGCGCGCGTACCTGCTCGTTCTTCTGCAGCAGCGTGGCGCGCTCGGACGTCAGTGTGTCCTGGCGCTGCCGCAAGGCCCGGTTTTCCTCTTTGATGTGACTGACCGTCACGATGAGGTCTTCCAGGCGCTTCTCCAAGCGCTTCAGCTCGAGTTCGACCGCCGACTTCGGATTGGCTTCGTTCATGACCGCCAATATAGAGCGCGGCATGGAGCAATGCAAAGGCGGTATCCAGCCACTCTGCGGTATCATTCGCCGATATGATGTCGGATATCAGGTTCAAGGATTTCGAGGATGTGCTGGCCACCGCCGGTGGCCTGGCGGACGCCGCCGAGGCGCACGGTTCGCTGTGCGGGGCCCTGTGTTCGGTAGCGCCCTATCGGATGCAGGACTGGGTGAATGAAATCCTGCCCGACGGCGCGGCCCTTTCGGAGGAATCGGCGGCCATGATCGAACGGGTCTATACCGCAACGGCCACGTCCTTCGGTGAACAGGGCATGGAGTTCGAGCCGCTGTTGCCGGACGATGACCAGCCGCTCAATGGCCGCGCCAATGCCCTTGCATTATGGTGCACCGGCTTTCTGTATGGATTGGGCACCGGCTACAGCTCGGATCTTGCGGCGCTCAACGGGGACGTGGGGGAAATCGTCCGCGATTTCACTGAAATCTCGCGTGCCACGGGCGATGACTCGGAAGGGGACGATTCCAACGAGCAGGCTTACGCCGAGCTGGTGGAATTCATCCGGGTGGCGGCCCAGGTCGTGTTCGAAGAATTGCTTCCGCTTCGCAGGCAGGTCTATCCGGCGCAGCAGCGGCTGCACTGAGCAGGAGCTAAACGCTTGGACCGCAAGGAGTTCGTTCGCCGGCGGCGCCAGTTCATGCGCATGATCGGCAAGGACGCCATTGCGATCCTGCCGGCGGCCCCGGTGCGTCATCGCAACGGCGACATCGAATACGCCTATCGCCAGGACAGCCATTTCTACTACTTGACCGGCTTTCCGGAGCCGGACGCGGTGGCCGTGCTCGTGCCCGGCCGCGCGCAGGCGGAGTATCTCTTGTTCGTGCGCGAACACGATGCACTGCGCGAATCCTGGGACGGTGCCCGGGCAGGCACCGAGGGAGCGGTGGCGCGCTACGGTTCCGACGATGCCTTTCCGATCGAGGACATCGACGAGATACTTCCCGGACTCATGGAGCAGCGTTCGCAGGTTTTTTACTCCATGGGGATGCATCTTGATTTCGATCCGCGCGTGTTGAGCTGGGTCAACGGACTGCGGCAGCAATCGCGCCAGGGAGCAGGCGGGCTGCAGGAGTTCGTGGCATTGAACCATGTGCTCGACGATATGCGGCTGTACAAGAGCCGCCCTGAGCAGGCCAGCCTGCGGCGCGCGGCGCAGATTGCGGTGGGTGCCCATCGGCGCGCGATGCGCTTCGCCAGGCCCGGCCGCATGGAATATGAGGTGATGGCGGAAGTGCTGCACGAATTCCGTTCGCATAACGCGGACACCTCGTATCCGCCCATCGTCGGCGGCGGCGCCAACGCCTGCGTCATGCACTATCGCAATAACGACCAGCCCCTATGCGACGGCGATCTATTGCTGCTGGACGCGGGCTGCGAACACGACTACTACGCCTCGGATATCACGCGCACCTTCCCGGTCAGCGGCAAGTTCACTGCGGTGCAGCGCGCGGTGTATGAGGTGGTGCTGGAAGCTCAGCTGGCGGCCATCGACAAGGTGCGGCCCGGCAACCATTGGAATGATCCGCATGAGGCCGCCGTGCGCGTGATTACCCAAGGTCTGGCCAAGCTCGGACTTCTGCAGGGGACAACCGCGAAACTGATCAAGGACCAAGCCTACTTGCCTTTCTTCAGCCATCGGACCGGTCACTGGCTGGGTCTGGACGTGCACGATGTGGGTGACTACAAGGTGGGCGGGGAATGGCGCGTCTTGGAGCCGGGGATGGCGCTTACCGTAGAGCCGGGAGTCTACATTCGCCCCTCGCCGAAGATCCCGAAGGAATTCTGGAACATCGGCATCCGCATCGAGGATGAGGTGCTGGTCACCCGCGATGCACCGGAGGTGTTGACCGCGGCGCTCGAGAAAACACCGGACGCCATCGAGGCGCTGCGATGAGCGTGGATGTCGCGATCGTGGGAGGCGGCATGGTCGGCGCGACCTTGGGTGTGGCGCTGGCGCCGTTGAACCTGCGCGTCGCCATCATCGAAGCGGTTCCGCACGACGCAGCCGCGCAGCCGAGCTTCGATGAGCGCACCACGGCGTTGTCGAACGGCAGCCGCCGAATTCTCGAGACGTTGGGAGTTTGGCCCGCGTTGCACGCGGCCGCGACTCCCATACGCAAGATTCATGTCTCCGATCAAGGCCATTTCGGCTTTGCGCGCATCGATGCCGCCGAGCAGGGAATTGCGGCCATGGGTTACGTGGTGGCGAATCGCGACTTGGGCGGCGCACTGTGGTCCCGCCTTACCCCAAGACCCGGCCTCGAGGTTTATTGTCCTGCCGAGGTGTCGCGCATCAGTACGAACGAGCAGTCGGTCACGGTCGAGATCACGCAGCGGGGAGCCAAGACCTGCCTCGATGCCAAGCTCATCGTGGCCGCCGATGGGGCGCAATCCGCGGTGCGCAGCGCCGTGGGCGTCGATGCGCAGGTGCGGGACTACGAGCAGACCGCCGTCATCACCACGGTACTGCCGCAGCGCTTCCACGACCACGTGGCCTACGAGCGATTCACGCCCAACGGACCCCTGGCGCTTTTGCCGCTGGACGGCGGGCGCTGCACGCTGGTGCTGACCTTGGACCGGGAAGCCGCGCAGTCGGCCATGTCATGGTCCGACGCGGAGTTCCTCGCCGAAGTCCAGCGCCGCTTTGGATTTCGGCTGGGGCGATTCCTCAAGGTCGGACGCCGCGTGCCCTATCCTTTGTTTCTGACCCGCGCGGCGCGCACCAGTGCCGCGCGCTGCGTCATCATCGGCAATGCCGCGCAGGGGCTGCACCCGGTGGCCGGCATGGGCTTCAATTTAGGATTGCGCGATGTGGCATGCCTCGCGGAACTCATCGCCGAGCGCGCGGCGCAGGCCGGACAGGCAGGCGCGGATGTGGGCAGCGCTGACCTACTGGCGCAGTACGATGCCTGGCGCGCGGCGGATCGCGGCGGCGTCATCGGCTTTACCGACGGATTGATCCGGGTGTTTTCCAATCCCTTGAGTTCGATCCGGCGGCTGCGCAACTTAGGACTGCTGGCATTCGACCTGCTACCGCCCGCCAAAGCAGCAATGTCGCGCTTGAGCACGGGCGGCGGCGGACGCGTGCCCAAATTGGCGCGCGGGGTTGCGCTCAAGTGAGCGTATTCCGCGATACGGCAATTCGACAGCCGGTTTTCCATGGCGACTAGATCCCGCGGCGGCGACTTCGATGTGATCATCGCCGGCGCCGGCGTGATCGGCACGGTGATGGCAACGCTGTTGCTGGCCCGCAAGCTGAGCACGGCCGGCCGGGTGGCGGTGGTCGCCGATCGCTTTGCGACGGCAACACCCGCGGATGCCGGCTGGGACCTCCGAGTATTTGCGATGAGCCGCGCATCGGAGCGGCTGCTCAAAGTCTGCGGGGTTTGGAATTCGCTGCCGCCAACTCGCGTATTTCCGTACGAACGCATGTGTGTCTGGGACAGCAGCGGTACGGCGCTCGGGAAAGGCTCCTTGACCTTCGACTGTGCGCAATTGGGCGAGCCGAATCTCGGCCACATCGTCGACGGGCGTGCGCTGCAATGGCAGTGTCTGCAGGCGGCCCGCGCCGCCGGGGTGGTGCTGATCGAGGGCGTCGTGCACTCGGTGGTTACCACCGATGAGCAGGTCAGCCTGCGTTTGCATGATGGCCGAGAGCTGCGCGGCCAGCTGCTGGCGGCGGCCGACGGTACCGATTCTAAAGTGCGCGAGCTATTGGGTATCGGTACGGCAGGTCATGCCTATCATCAGGATGCGCTGGTGGCGCATGTGCAAACGGAGCAACCGCACGCCGCTACCGCCTGGCAGCGGTTCTTGAGCTCGGGGCCGGTGGCCTTCCTGCCGCTCAACGATGGTCGCTGCTCCATCGTGTGGAGCGTTGCACGGCCCAGGGCGGAGCAGCTGCGCGCCATGGATGCCGATGCCTTCGGTGCCGAGCTGGGGGCGGCCGGCGGCGAAGTGTTGGGGGCTTGCAAGCTGACCACGGACGTGGCGGCGTTTCCGTTGAAGCTTCAGTACGCATTGGACTATGCGCGGCCGCGCGCGGTACTGCTGGGCGATGCCGCGCATGTGGTGCATCCGCTGGCCGGCCAGGGCTTGAATCTCGGGCTGCTGGATTGCGCGACGCTGGCGGAAGTGCTGGACGAAGCCGGCGGCCCCGGCAATTTCGGGGACTACAAATTCCTGCGGCGTTACGAGCGCCGGCGGCGCAGCGAGAACCTGTTGGCGGCGGCCGCGCTGGACGGGTTGGAGCGGTTGTTTTCGAGCACCGACCCCTTGAGTGCGGGACTGCGCGGCGCCGCGCTTGGTGCGGTGGGCAAGATGCCCTTTGTAAAACGCCGCTTTGCACAGCGAGCGCTGGGATTAGCGGGGGATGTGCCGGAGTACTTGAAGGCGATTACTTAAGGGCGAGTACGTTAACGGCCATTACTCAATCGCGATACTTAAGGGCGATCACTAAAGGCGATCGCTTGAAGGTGATTACTTCAAAAGCAATTACTTTAGAGGCGAGTACTCATGGGCCAGTACTCAAAGGCCAGAACTCAAAGGCCAGAGCTCAAAGGCCAGAACTCAAAGGCCAGAACTCAAAGGCCAGAACTCAAAGGCGATCTAGCTTCGCCGCGCAAATAAAATCATTCACCGACAGGCCGCCGATGGCGTGTGTGGAGTAGGTGACATGGCAGTAGCCGTAGCCCACTTTCAAATCCGGATGATGGTCTTCGGTATTCGCCATATGGCTAAGCGCGTTGACGAAGCTCATGGTTCGATAGAAATCCTTGAACTTCAGCGAGCGCTCGATGCTCTTGAAGTCCTTGGCGATCTTCCAGTCCTTGTGCAGCTGCCGGCGCAGCAGCTTGACCTTGGCGGCCTTAAGCGGCTCGACGCCGCCTTCACAAGGCACGCACTTCTTCTCGGATAAATCCTTCACGTTGAGATTCGGGTGTAGGTACGCTCGATGTAGCGCTCGACCAGATCCTGAAACTCTTCGGCGATGCGGTCACCCTTGAGCGTCACGGTTTTAGCACCGTCTTCGTACACCGGCGCCACCGGATGCTCGCCCGTGCCCGGCAGGCTGATGCCGATGTTGGCGTGTTTGCTCTCGCCGGGGCCGTTGACCACACATCCCATGACCGCCACGGTCATGTCGGCAACGCCCGCGCGCTGCTTGCGCCATTCCGGCATGCGATGGCGGATGTGGCTTTGGATCTTCTGCGCCAACTCTTGAAAGTAGGTGCTGGTGGTGCGTCCGCAGCCGGGGCAGGCGATCACCATGGGTGTGAAGGCGCGCAGACCCATGGTCTGCAGGATTTCCTGCGCGACGATCACCTCTTGGGTTCGGTCCCCGTTCGGCTCCGGCGTCAGGGACACGCGAATGGTATCGCCGATGCCTTCCTGCAGCAGCACGCCCATGGCCGCCGTTGAGGCTACGATGCCCTTGCTGCCCATGCCGGCTTCGGTGAGCCCCAGGTGCAAGGGGTAGGTGCAGCGGGCCGCCAGATTGCGGTATACGGCGATTAGGTCCTGCACGCCGCTGACTTTGGCGCTGATCACGATCATATCCGCGCCCAAGCCCAAGGACTCCGCGCGCTTGGCGCTGTCCAGCGCCGACACCACGATGGCCTCGCGCATGACGTCGATGGCCGCCAAGGGAGCCTCCAACTTGGAATTCTCGTCCATCATGCGGGTGAGCAAGTCCTGGTCGAGGCTGCCCCAATTCACGCCGATGCGTACCGGTTTGCGGTACTTGACCGCGGTCTCGATCATCTCGGCAAACTGCGGATCGCGCTTCGAACCGCGGCCCACATTGCCCGGATTGATGCGCAGTTTTCCTAAGGACTCGGCGCAGGCCGGATGAGCCTTGAGCAGCTTATGTCCATTGAAGTGAAAGTCACCGACCAGGGGTGTGACGATGCCTTGCGCGTCAAGCCGCTCGCGGATATGCGGAACGGCGGCGGCAGATTCGTCATTGTTGACGGTGACGCGCACCAACTCGGAGCCCGCGCGCGCCAGCGCCTTGACCTGAGCGACCGTGCCTTCGATGTCGGCCGTGTCGGTGTTGGTCATGGACTGCACGACGATGGGCGAGGTGCCGCCTATGGAGACTGAACCCACTTTTACAGTCAGGGAATGTCGACGATTTCTCATGCCGGCATTATACAGAGGAGCGCCGGGCATCACGAAGACGGAATTGGACGGGTATTTTTGTTTAGGCCTCCCCAGTCGGAAATGCTTACGTTGCTCATGAATTGAACAGGCTGGGAGGGCTTGAGGCGTCACGGACGGGCCGCAGTGGCGGCGCTGGGGTGCGCTACTGAGGCGTCCCGGGCGGCGGGGTGAACGGCTGGATGCCCGCATTGCGGCTTCTAGGGACGCGCGGGCAACTATGCAGGCAGGTATGATGGATTCGATGCATTCGCTCGAAATTGAGTGTCGGGAGCTCGCGGCAGCAGGCCTGGTCACCGAGTCCGACGCGGCTCGGGTCGGGGCGCTGGAGCGCGGCGCGATCTTCTCGGTGTTCGAGGAACTGCGTTTCGCCCTGTATGCCGCGGTCGCGGCGATCACCGCGGGCATTGGCCTGCTGGTCAAAGAGAACCTTGATCGTATCGGTCCGATCACCCTGATCGTGGTCCTCGGATTGGCGTCGTTCGGTTGTTATGCCACGGTATTGCGCGCCAAATGGCAGGATAAGGAACGATCGCTCGGCGGCGATTACCTGCTGCTGCTCGGCGCGCTGATTCTCAGCGCCGATGTGGGATATATCGAATCTCAATTTCATTGGTTGGGCACCGAGTGGCAGTGGTACCTGTTGATCCTGGCGGCATTTCATGGGGTAAGCGCTTATGGTCTGGACTCGCGCCTCGTGCTTTGCGCCGCGATTGCGGCGCTTGCGGCGTGGTTCGGGATCGAAGGCCAGGTTGCAACCATGTTCAGCGCCGCGGCGGCCGGCATCAGATTGGGATCTCATGCCACCGTATGCGCCGCCACCTTGCTCACTTGGCGCGCGGCCAACCGCCGCCTCGGCGGATCGGCAGGCTTTGAGTCCGTGTTCGATAATTTCGCCGCCAATATCGGTTTCTGGGGTGCACTCGCGCTGTGCCTCACGCCGGGCGCCCGGCTCCTGGGCTTGGGACTGCTGGCGGCCCTCGCGGGGGCCTCGATCTTCAAGGCGCTGCGCAGCGGGGAGGAGATATTCGCGGTGTACGGCGCGGCTTATACCGCGCTGACGCTCTGTTGCCTGGAAGCGCAGGTGGTCCACTACGGGCTCGGCCTGCTGCTCTTGGAGCTCACTACCGTGGTCGCTGGAGCGCTGTTGCTGTGGCGCTTCCATGGTCACGTGACGGCGCGCGCATGATCGAATTGCGCCCCACGCCGCAGCAGGAGCGCTGGTTGGCTGCTGCTGTCCAGCTCAAGGTGCGCAATCATCCCTGGATTGCGCAGCGCAGCGGCGGTTGGAGCTCGCCTTCATACATCGCGCGCTGTGCATTCTTCGTGCTCGGTTTGGCTGCATGCGGTCTTTCGGCCGCGGCTTTCGAGATCGTTTTGAAACCCTGGGCTTTGTTCGGCGCCGGCGTGACTTTACTGGTCGTCGCGGAGTGGTTGATCTTGCGCAAGCATTTGTTCCACGCGGGTGTGGAGGAGGCGCTCTGGACCGGCGGGTTGTTGATGGTTGCCATCCACTTCGTGCCATCCAACAGGGAGTTGGGCTTGGCGCTGGCCGTGGCATTGGTACTGGCTCTCGCGGCCATGCGACTGCTCAATGCGTTTTTATTGACGCTGGCATTGGCGGCCGCCTCTGTCGCCATCGATCTGGCGGGCGGCCACCGCTTGGTAGGCGAATCCCATGTTGCCATTGCCTCCGGCGTGTTTTGCTATGCAGCCGGCGCGACTGCCCTATTGCTCGCGCGGATGGAATTCCTCCGGCCGTCCCATGACCATATGCTGGCCTGGCCGATGGTCATCATGCCGCTGTGCGGATTTCTCTGGCTGGCCGCGCAGCTCTCACCGGCCATTCGAATCGCAACCGGCTTGGCGAGCGGCATCTATGCGCTGACGGCGCTCATCCTCGGGATTCGGCGGCGAAGCCACGCCCCCCTGCTGGCTTGCATGGCGTCACTCGGATGCATCGCCTATCAACTGCGGGACCTGACTCCACTGCCGTTGAAACTGAAATTAATCCTGTGGGGAAGCGTTGCGCTGCTGGCGGCTCTGGGATTGGATCGCTACTTGCGCACGGCGCGCCGCGGCATTACCTCGCGCCAAATCGGCGGGGGCAGCAACGCTTTGGACCTCCTGCAAATATACGCCGCGGCCGCGCTGTCGCCGCGCTCCTCCCCGCACGTGGCGGAGCAATTCAAAGGAGGCGGCGGCACGGGCGGCGGGGGCGGCGCGGATGGAACCTACTGAGGCGTGACCTTGGGCGGCGGGGTGAACGGCTGGATGCCGAATTTCGGATACACCTCGCTGGGGTAATAAAAAATGCCGTCCTTGACGACCATGCTGATGGTTTTGATGGCCTTGAGATTCTTGATCGGATCGCCGGGGATCAGGAAGAAGTCGGCCAGTTTGCCCTTCTCGATCGAGCCCATGCGCTGGTCCTGGCCCACGTAGTGCGCCGAGTCGAAGGTGGCGCGCTTCAAGATTTCGGCCGGCGTCATGCCCGCCAGTTGATACAGCTCCAGTTCCCGGTGGTAGGTGAAAGAGCCGCCGGTGTCGGTGCCGAAGACGATGAAGATGCCGCGGTCGTGCAGCATGCGTACCACGGCGACCAGCTTGTCGAAGGCCTGGCGGTAGGCTTGGTCATCTCCCGGAGCGGAAGTGTCCGCGAGGGCCTTCATCGCATCGCGGCGCCAGCCGATCGGCATGTGATCGATGTAGTCGACGGCGCCGGGCGGCACCTGGCCGTCGCGACGCTGCGTCAATTGTTCATGAATCCCTAAAGTGGGATCGATGGCGATCTTGCGCTCGACCATCAGCTCGACGGTGTGCTGTACCTTGGGACTTTGTAGGTCGAGGCCCGGTAGGCGCTTCAAGGCAGTGAGCCGGAACAGCGTACGCGTGTCTTCGCCGGGCTGGATCACCCAGCCGAGAGAGAACTGATTGATATGGGTGATCTCATCGTAGCCCGCCAGGATCATGGCATCGGCATTGGAAAACGCGGGGATGTGCCCGGCCAGCCGCATCCCTAGGAGATGTGCCTCCTTGGCCATGGCAGGAACCCAGGCCGGATTCATACTGTTGTAGCTCTTGATCTGCCAGTAGTTGCGGGCGCCATACCAACGCACGGCCTCGACGGCTTTCTCCTCGCTGTCGACCAGGATGCCGTTGTTGGCGCTGAAGGGACTCTTGCCCTCGATGAAGCCGGAGCGGATCACATGCGGGCCGCCGATGACGCCGCTGTCGATCTGATCGACCAGCCGGTCGAGCACGGCATTGTCGTTGCCCATGTCCCTGACCGTGGTGATGCCGGCGGCCACATCGAGCAGCGCCTCGCTTTGGCCCAGGTGCGAGTGCATTTCGTACAAGCCCGCGATCAAGGTGCCGCCGGCTCCATCGATGCTCGTCTCGCCCGGCGTTGCGGGGCTGTCGAGCGGTTCCACCGCGGCGATGACTTTGCCCTGGACCAGCACCGCCACGGGTTGCGTCAGCGCGGAGGTTTTAGGGTCGAACAATCTGACGTTGCGAATGCGAATCGGGCCGGGGTAGCGATGCGCGACCTCGTGCTCGATATTGACGAAACGCTGGCTCTCCCAGGCCGCGGCCAAGTCGCGCAGGCGCTTTTGCTCGCCTTCGTAGCCGGCGCGCACCAACACCGATCTGGAATCGACGTCGGCAAACAGATTGTTTTCGGCATCCAGCAGAACGATTTCAGGTTCCAGATTGATGCCGATCAGATCGTAGCGAGTGACTTGCAGCGGGCCTGCATCACCCTTCACGTTGAGCGTTTCGCCCTTCTCCAGGCGAAGCGCACCACCGGGCAGCGCCGGCAATTGCCTGTCCGCGGTCTTGAGCAGTGCGCGCGCGTAGATGCCGTTCGCCCAGGGGCTCGCGCTTTGCGCCAAATAGAGGGTGGGCACATGGATGGTCGAGTGGCCTTGGCCCGTGGAGTCCACCCAGTCGCCGCGCGCGCCCTTGCGGATGAAGTGCTCGGCTACCTTGCTGCCGAACGTCGTCGTCCCCTTGACCGTCCATTCGGTGGGCAGTCCGGCCGCATCCAGGTTGATCGTCTCCGCGATGGTCGGACCGCGGCCATTGTTCTTGACGTCGAAATCGATGGTGGTCTGATTACCCTTGGTCTCGGCGATCAGATGGCCGACATTCTTGTCGCCGGTGATGAAGACATAGGTAAGGGTATCTGCCAGCGCCAGGGAGGGCAGGCTGAACGACACCAGGGAGAGCAGGCTGAATAATGCTAGGGAGGGCAGGCTGAACGACGAGGTGAGCACGATTTTTTTCATGGGATTTTTCTTTGGCTCGTGGGTGGTTGGGGTGAATGATGATTGCTGCGACCGCGGATTCTAAGCGCAAATGCGGCGCACCAATAACAAACGACGGCATAATGCAGCCATGGCGGCGAGAATTGTCTATTCAACCGGCGTAGGGAGCCTGTGCCCGAACTGCCGCAGGCCGGTGCGCGAATGTGTGTGCCCCAAGGGCGTTCCGGGTACGGCCAAACCCGCGGCGGTACGCGTGGCGCGGGAGATCAAGGGCAGGGCGGGCAAGGGGGTTACCACCATCACCGGACTGCCGTTGTCGCTCTCCGATATCGAATCCCTGGCCACCCAGCTCAAGAAGCGCTGCGGTTCCGGCGGTACGGTGCGCGAGGGCGTCATTGAGATTCAGGGCGATCATCGCGACGTCATCGTCGCCGAGCTCATCAAATTGGGTTGGGCGGCGAAGAAATCGGGAGGCTAGCCGGGCGATTGTGGCCCAGTAAGCCTACGATGCAGTCCGCCGCCAGCCGGCTTCCCCCGACAGGCTTTGCGGCCAGCGTCGCGGTATCGAAGGTGCGAGATATATGAGGCCCTCGCGCTTCAATCCCTGGATGGTCTTCTGTATGATCCCGCCCCACTCGCGATAAGAGCTGTCTGGAGAGAGTCCTTTCAATAGGGCCGCCGAAGGCGCAACCGCCCGGAAACGCTCAGGCACATGAACGGCAGACTCTCGCGATCTCTGGAGAGCGGTCGCAAAGCGATCCACCGAAGGGGAGCAGCGCTTCCAAGCGCGCAATCTCTCAGGTCTTACGGACAGAGGGGCTAAGCACATGGGTGCTTTGCGTCCCTGTATTCGTTCGCCGCGAGGTTGAGATGGCCCTTAAGACTCCGCTCTACGACACACATGTAAAGCTTGGCGCGAAAATCGTCGACTTCGGCGGTTGGGACATGCCCCTGCACTACGGATCGCAGCTCGAAGAGCATCACGCCGTGCGTCGCGATGCCGGCGTATTCGATGTGTCGCATATGGCCATCGTGGACTTGACCGGCGGTCGGGTCCGGGAGTTTTTAAGATTGCTGCTGGCCAACGATGTCGGCCGCCTCAAAACCCCGGGCAAGGCGCTGTATTCCTGCATGCTGCTGCCCGGCGCCGGTGTCATCGATGATCTGATCGTCTATTTCATGTCCGATACCTGGTATCGCATGGTGGTGAACGCGGGAACGCGCGACAAGGATCTGGCGTGGATCCGCAAGCATGCCGCCGACTTCGACGTGACGACGGCCGAGCGCAAGGACTTGGCGATGATTGCAGTGCAGGGCCCCAATGCGCGGCACAAGACCGCGGCGCTGCTGTTGCCCCCGCAACAGCCGGGCGTGCTCGAGCTGAAACCCTTCTTCGGGGCCGCGTTCGGGTCGTGGTTCGTCGCTCGCACCGGCTACACCGGCGAGGATGGATTTGAACTCATGATTCCCGCGGTGGAGGCCGCAGATGCCTGGACAAGGCTGCTCGCCCAAGGGGTGAGGCCGGCCGGGTTGGGTGCCAGGGATACGCTGCGGCTGGAAGCCGGCATGAACCTGTACGGCAACGACATGGACGAGAACTTCCATCCGCTGGAGTCGGGACTTGCCTGGACGGTGGCCTTCGAACCTGCCGATCGCGATTTCATCGGGCGCGGCGCTTTGGAGCGTGCGCGGCGCGAGGGCGGCCGCGAACTGGTCGGATTGCTGCTGGAGGAACGCGGGGTGCTGCGCAGCCATCAAAAGGTGCTGCTTGCGGGGAACGCCGGCAACGCGCCCGAGGGTGAGGGCGAAGTCACCAGCGGAACCTTTTCACCCACATTGAATCGTTCCATCGCGCTGGCGCGCGTGCCGAAAACTTCGCAGCCGACCGTGCAGGTGGAAATTCGCGGCAAACTGCACGCGGCGCGCATCGTGAAGCCGCCCTTCGTGCGGCATGGCAAGCCATTGATCGACATCAGCTAGGGGAAACAACGTGAGCGACAAAGTACCGGGCGATTTGCGTTATACGAAGAGTCACGAGTGGGTGCGCCAAGTGCACGGCGGGGCGCCCAACGGCGCCATCGAGGTCGGCATCACCGACCATGCGCAGAGCGCGCTCGGCGACCTGGTGTTCGTGGAAGTACCGGAGGTCGGCCGTGCCTTGAGCGCCGGCGAGGCGTGCGCGGTCGTCGAGTCGGTCAAGGCCGCCTCCGATGTTTATAGTCCGCTGGCCGGCAAGGTCGTGGCCCACAACGAGGCGCTGGCGGGCAAACCCGAATTGCTCAACGAAGACCCCTATGGCGCCGGGTGGCTGTTTCGTATCGAGGCGGGTGCTGCCGCCAATATCTCATCGCTCATGACCGCCAGCGCCTACGAGACTTTCCTGGCCGAAGAATCCAAGTAGGGGCTCACATGGCATTCATTCCCCATACGCCCGAAGACATCGCGCACATGCTGAATGTCATCGGCGTAAGTTCCATCGATGACCTGTTCGACGAGATTCCCGCCGATTTGCGCGCGGGCGTGCTCGACGTACCCGCGCCCCTGTCCGAAATGCTGGTTGGGCGGCTCATGGCCGATCGCGCGGCGCTCGACGGGCGGCCGCTGAATTTCATCGGCGCCGGCGCTTATGAACATCACATTCCCGCGCCGGTATGGGCTATTGCGACCCGCGGCGAGTTCTATTCCGCCTATACGCCATACCAGGCCGAGGCGAGCCAGGGCACGCTGCAGCTGATCTACGAATACCAATCCATGATGTGCGCGCTCACCGGCATGGAGGTATCGAATGCTTCGCTGTACGACGGCGCTTCGGCGCTCGCCGAAGCCTGCCTGATGGCGGTGCGTTCGAATCGCCACTCGAAATCGCGGCGGATACTGGTGCCGCGAACGGTGAATCCTACGTACACTCGAGTCGCGCAGACCATCGCCGGCAACCAGGACATCAGCTTCGTCCCGGTGGATTTCGACCGGTCCGCCGGGCGCTTAGGGGTAGAGGCGCTGGAAGCGCATGCCGGCCAGGACTTCACGGCCCTGGTCGTGCAGCAGCCGAATTTTTTCGGCAGCATGGAAGAGGTGGATGCACTGACCGATTGGGCGCACCGGAACAACATCCTGGTGATCGCGGTCGTGAACCCAACCTCGTTGGCGCTGCTCAAACCCCCCGCGGCTTGGGGAGCCGATGGCGTATCAGGCGCGGACATCGTCTGCGGTGAGGGCCAAGCGCTCGGCGTGCCTCTGGCCTCGGGCGGTCCCTATTTCGGGTTCATGGCGACGCGCATGCAGTACGTGCGCCAAATGCCCGGGCGAATCGTCGGACGCACCGTGGATGTGGAAGGGCGGCCGGGCTTCAGCTTGACTTTGCAGGCGCGTGAACAGCACATCCGCCGCAGCAAGGCGACGTCGAATATCTGTACGAATCAGGGATTGATGGTGACGGCCGCGACGATTTACATGAGTTTGCTCGGGCCTCGAGGTCTGGCTGCCGTGGCACAGGCCAGCATGCAGCGCACCGCAGATTTGGTCGCGGCACTAACCCAAGTCGCGGGCGTGAAGAAAGCCTTCACCGCACCGCACTTTCACGAGGCCGTGTTGTTGCTGGATCGCCCCCCGGCGGAGATTCTTGCGGCGCTGTCTCAGCGCGGCATCCTCGGCGGATTGGATTTGAGCGAGCGCTATCCGGAATTGGGTCATGCCCTGGTGGTGTGCGCGACCGAGACCAAACTCGACGCCGATATCGAAGCGTACCGGGCGGCATTGGCCGATGCGATGGGCGACGCGCGCGATCACGCGAAGAGGAATCGTTCATGACTGAACTCAAAATGCGCGAGCCATTGATATTCGAGTTGAGCAAGGCCGGGCGAGGTGCCCCCACGCAGTTCCCGCCGCTCGAGCGAAGCGCCGTGCAAGTCCCCGCGCACCTGCGCCGTAGCGCACCGCCTACGCTGCCCGAGGTATCGGAATTGCAGGTGGTACGCCACTACACGCGCCTGTCGCAGATGAATTTCTCCATCGATACGCACTTCTATCCGTTGGGTTCGTGCACCATGAAGTACAACCCGAAGGCGTGCAACACCTACGCCATGCTGCCGGAGTTCTTGGGCCGCCATCCCTTGGGGCCGGAACCGCAGGGGTTTCTGGCCTGCATGTACGAATTACAGGAGATGTTGCAGGAGATCACGGGGATGACGGCGGTGAGCCTCACCCCGATGGCCGGCGCCCAAGGGGAGTTTGCCGGGGTCGCGATGATTCGTGCCTACCATCGTGCCCGCCATGATGCGGCGCGTACCGAAATTATCGTTCCGCAGGCGGCACATGGCACCAATCCGGCCACGGCCACCATGTGCGGATTCATCGTCAAGGAAATCCCCTGCGATGCCAACGGCGATGTGGACATCGAGGCGCTGCAAGCGGCGGTGAGCCCGGCAACGGCCGGCATCATGCTCACCAATCCTTCCACGCTGGGTGTGTTCGAACGCAAGATCGTGCAGATCGCCCGCATCGTTCATGAGGCCGGCGGCCTGCTCTACTATGACGGCGCAAACCTCAACGCCATTCTCGGCAAGGTACGTCCCGGCGACATGGGATTCGATGTCATCCACATGAATCTGCACAAGACCTTCTCCACGCCGCACGGCGGCGGGGGGCCGGGATCCGGCGCGGTGGGCGTGAGCGCCCGCCTGAAGCCGTTCTTGCCGCTTCCCATCGTGGGCAAGGACGGTGCGCGCTATCGTTGGCTGACCGAACGGGATCTACCGCAGTCCATCGGGCGCCTATCCGGCTTCATGGGCAATGCCGGCGTCAATTTGCGCGCCTATATCTACATGCGGCTGCTGGGCCGCGAGGGCATGGTGCGAGTCGCGGAATTTGCCGCGCTGAACGCCAACTACCTCATGAAGCGGCTGCAGGGTTTGGGGTTCGAAGCGGCCTATCCGCAGCGGCGCGCCAGCCATGAATTTATCATCACTCTGAAGCAGGAAAACAAGGCCTACCATGTGTCGGCCATGGATGTGGCGAAGCGCTTGCTGGACTATGGCTTTCACGCGCCCACCACGTATTTCCCCTTGTTGGTTCCCGAGTGCCTGCTGATCGAGCCCACGGAGACCGAGGCCAAGGAGGACCTGGATCGGTTTTGCGATGCCATGGCCTCGATTCGCGAGGAAATGCGCCATGATCCTGAGAAACTCACGTCTGCCCCGCATACAATGCCCGTTCGACGATTGGACGATGTGCGTGCGGCCAAGCAGCTGGATTTGATTTGGAATGCAACGGCCGGCGGATAGGAACCGGCCGGCCGCGCATTTGTCCCATCCCTCGGTGTCATTGAAATTCAACCCTAGGATCGGCATGCCCCGCATTTCGCTGCTTCTGTCATTGATCGCGCTATCCGTCACCCGCGTATTCGGCGCTCCGCCCGTCCTTTCAGCCCCGGGGTCCGCAACCCCGCCTGCATCCCCGGCCCCCGGCATCCCCATCACGCCTGCCAATTGGGCGCAAACGCTGGAAAGGATTGCGACCGGCGTGGTCACCATTCAAATCGACAGCACGCGCGCCTTCGACACGGAATGGAACACCACGGCGCAGGCCACCGGCTTCGTCATCGACGCCAAGCGCGGACTCATTCTGACCAACCGGCATGTGGTCACCCCGGGGCCGGTGACGGCGCAGGCGATCTTTTTGAACCGGGAAGAAGTGCCGCTGTATCCGGTCTACCGCGATCCCATCCACGACTTCGGCATCTATCACTACGATCCTGCGAAACTGCATTTCATCCAGCCCGCCGAGCTACCGCTGTTTCCGCAAGGCGCGGTGATCGGCCGCGAAATTCGCGTGGTGGGCAACGATGCGGGCGAACAGCTGTCGATTCTCGCCGGCACGCTGGCGCGCTTGGATCGCGAAGCGCCGGAGTACGGCTACGGCAAGTACAACGACTTCAATACCTTTTATTTCCAAGCGGCATCGAGCACTTCTGGTGGATCGTCCGGTTCGCCGGTGATCGATATGGAAGGACGCGTGGTGGCGCTCAATGCCGGCGGCGCCACGGGGGCGGCTTCGAGTTTCTACTTGCCGCTGCCCGCCGTGGTGCGAGCGCTCAAATACTTGGACGCCGGCAAGCCGGTGCCGCGAGGCACGCTGGAAACGGTATTCAAGTACACGCCGTACGATGAGCTGAAGCGTCTAGGCCTCAATGCGGATACGGAAGCGGCCACGCGCAAGGCGTATCCGAAGTTGACCGGCATGCTGGTGGTGGAGGACGTGCAACCTGGATCGGGTGCGGACGGCGTCCTGTCGCCGGGCGACATTCTGGTGAGCATCGACGGCAAGCCCATCCCGGAGTTCTTCGCGCTCGAGGACATGCTCGACAATCGCGTGGGGCAGCGGGTCAAGGTGAACGTGCTGCGCGGCAGCCAATCCGTCCAGCACGACCTCGAGGTCCAGTCCTTGAGCGCCATCACGCCGGATGAGTTCATCGAATTCGGCGAGGCCGTGGTGCATACCCTGTCCTATCAACAGGCCCGCCATTTCAATGTGCCCATCAGGGGCGTGTACATCGCCAATCCGGGCTATGTGTTCGGCGCCGCCGGTATCCCCAGGGCGGCCTTGATCAGTTCGTTCAACGGCAAACCGGTGACCAGCCTCGCGGAATTTTCCCAGGCGCTCTCGGAGCTGGCGGATGGTGCCAGAGTCCCGGTGCGCTACGTCACCATCGAGGATCCGCGCGCCGTTCAGCTGAAGGTCATCCGCATGGATCGGCGCTGGTTTCCGGCGCGGGAGTGCAAGCGCGACGACATCTTGGGCACCTGGCCCTGCGTCGGCATCAATTTAGGACCGTCGCCATCGATCGTCAAATCCGCCTCGACCCAGTTTGCCAAGACCGGCGATGTGCGCATCGATCGGCTGGCCCCCTCTCTGGTGATGGTGAATTTCGACATGCCCTATTCGACGTCCGGCGTGACCGAGAAGAATTATCACGGAACCGGCGTCATCGTGGACGCGCAGCGCGGACTGGTGGCCATCGATCGCAACACGGTGCCGGTGGCCATGGGCGATGTACGCATCACTTTCGCCGGCACGGTTGAAGTACCCGGCAAAGTGGTGTTCATCCATCCTTTGCACAATCTGGCAGTCGTCTCCTACGATCCGAAATCGATAGGCAACACCCCGGTTCGTGCGGCGACGCTGGTGACGCGGCCCTTAGGCGCGGGCGACGATGTATGGGTGGTCGGCCAGCGCGCCGACTCGAAGATTCTTTCGCAGAAAACCCAGATATCGAGTGTCGACGTGGTGTCATTTCCGCTGTCGCGCACGCTGCGTTTCCGCGACAGCAACCTGGAAGCCGTGAGCCTGATCAACCCGCCGGGGGACTACGACGGCGTGCTCACGGACGACAAGGGCGATGTGCTGGCGCTGTGGTCGAGTTTTGCGTTCGAGTCGCAGCGTGAACTGGAGCAGATAAACCGCGGCATACCGGCTGACTTGGTGAGCGAGATGATCGGCGTGGTTGCCGACGGACGGCCGCTGTATTCCTTCGAGGCGGAGTTCGACGTGCAGTCCCTGGCCGCTGCACGCGAGCTGGGGCTGCCGGATGAGTGGGTGCGCCGCTTCGCGGAGCACAATCCGCAGCGCCGCCAGGTGCTTGGCGTCAATCGGCTGGTGGCCGGATCTCCGGCCGCGGCCATGCTCGAGCCCGGCGACCTGCTGCTCGCGATCGACGGCAAGGTGGTGAACCGCTTTCGCGAGGTTGAGCGCGCGGTGCAAAGCCCGACGGTGTCCGTGACGGTGTGGCGCGATGGCGCGGAGAAAACCTTGCGGATGAATACCGTGGCCTTGAACGGCCGGGATATCGATCGAGTGCTCATATGGGCGGGCGCCACGCTGCAGGCGCCGCATCGCGCCATGGCGGCACAGCGCGGCATTGCGCCATACGGCGTGTTCGTTTCATTTTTCTTTTACGGCTCGCCCGCCACGCACTATGGACTGTACGCCGGGCGCCGCATCATCGAAGTGGACGGGCAGCCGACCGCGGATCTCGATGCCTTCATCCGGGCGGTGAGCGGGAAACCCGACCGGGCATCGCTGCGCCTGAAAACCATCAGCTGGAACGGCCAGACCGATGTCATTACCTTGAAGCTCGACAAGCATTACTGGCCGGCCTATGAGCTGAACCGGCAGGAGGATGGGACGTGGACGCGCACCGCGCTCGATCCGCCGGAGTTTACGGCGGCGGTGAGGCCTTGAGCGGCGGGATGTGCTCCACCAGCGATTCGAGCGCCAGCACCCAGTGCCGATAGTAGGTGTCGCCTAAGTCCGCATCTCCCGCGGCCTGTGCGAGTGCAATTTGGCGGGATAGTGCCGCGGCCCATTGCGGCCAGGTGAATACACCGCGCGCATGCAGCGCAAGCACCATGGCGAAGGCGCGGGCCTCCCATGGATCGTTGAAAACCGGCGTATCTCCCTCGCGCGGCAAGCCGGGCAATCCCGCAAGGCCGGCCTGGCCCGACAATGCGTCGCGCATCATGCCGGTTCGAGATACGGTTCGAACGCATCCACCGAGATGATCGAGCCCTGGCGAGGCTGCCGCGCGCCCCATAGTTCCGCTTCCTCGAAGGCCACGGTGTAGAGCCATTGCGGGGATTCGCCGAGGCCATGGGCGTTGGTATCGGGAAATACATGCGCGCCATGCATGCGTTCCACGGTACCCACCTTGCCGCAGGCATAGGCCGGCAGTCGGGTGTGATTATCAGGTTGCGCGGTGATGGTGCGCACCCGGTCCCCCGGTGCATAGCGGGCGTGAGCCGTGGGCGCGCGCGCGAAGGGACTTCCCTGTCGGATCACGGGCGCCACGAGGTCGGCACGCAATACCAGCTTCGGCGCCGGAGGAGAGTCGCTCAGCACGCCTTTCTCCTGCGCCAACTTTTCCAGCGCCGCCAGCCAAATCTCGTAGTAGCTAAGCTCGCGGTAATTCGGCAATGTTTCGCGTGCCGCGCGATTCATGTCGATATTCGACATGCCCGTGGGGCCCATGGCGACCACCAGCGCCATTACCCGCGGCTCCCAGGGCGCGTGAAACAATTCGCCCTCCGGTTCCGGCACGATGGGATCCCGGACGGATTGTCCGCCAAGATCGGCGTAGGAGCGGTAGCTCACGGCGCGCCGTCTATGGCATCGGTCGCATCGCCAAGCGCCGTGCTGCCCACCAGGCCCGTGCCTATCATCGAGTCGCGCGTGACCAGGGCTGCAAGCTGTGCCTCGCTCAAATGCTCGCTGCCCGCCGGCCGCTGCGGCAGCACCAGGTAGCGGACTTCCGCCGTCGAATCCCAAATGCGGATTTGCGTCGTCGGAGGCAGCTCCACGCCGAATTCGCGCAGCACGCCGCGCGGATCCTTCACCGCCCGGGCGCGATAGGGTGCGCTTTTGTACCAGGTCGGCGGCAGCCCGAGGACCGCCCAGGGATAGCAACTGCACAGCGTGCACACCACCAAGTTGTGCACTTGCGGGGTGTTCTCGACGGCCACCATGTGCTCACCCTGGCGGCCCGTCAGTCCCAGGGAGGCAATGGCCGCGGTGGCATCACTCAGCAACCAACGGCGAAATTCGGCATCGCACCAGGCCCGCGCCACCACTCGTGCCCCGTTGCGGGGCCCGATCTTTGTCTGGTACTCATCGATCAGTACGTCGAGGGCCGCCGGATCGATGTATCCCTTGGCGGTCAGCTGTTGTTCCAAAGCGCGGACGCGCAATTCCAGCGCCGCGGCGCGTGGCGCTTCGTGATGCGAATGCCCGGCATGCGAGTGTTCCGTAGGCGAATGTTGCGCCGGCGGGCCCGCGTCGTTAGGGTGGTGTTCGTTCATGAATGGTTCAAGCTAGTATAGGCGATTCATGATCGAAGCTGCCTCCCGCCGCGACTTGCCGGAAATCCTGGCGATTTACAATGAAGTGATCCGCAATTCCACCGCCGTCTATACGGAAGTCGAATTGACCCCGGAGCGCGGCGCGGCGTGGTTCGACGCGAAGCTGGCAAGCGGCTTTCCCCTGTTGGTGGCGCGAGATGCATCCGGCATTGCCGGTTTCGGCAGCTTCGGCGAGTTTCGCGCTTGGCCGTGCTATCGGCACAGCGTTGAGCACAGTGTCCATGTCCGTGCAGATTGCCGGGGTAGGGGGTTCGGCCGCATGTTGGTGACTGCGCTCATGGGACGAGCTTCCGCCATGCAGAAGCACGTCATGATTGCGGGCATCGACGCAGACAACCACTCCTCGATCCAGCTGCACCTGCACCTGGGGTTCACTCAAGTCGGGCATTTCCATGAGGTGGGATTCAAGTTCGGTCGGTGGCTCGACTTGGTGTTCCTACAATGTCGCCTTCCTGCTACAAATCCGTCAACAAGTGTAAAACCCGCGCTCTGAAACGGAAGCGACCCTTGCTCGCAGCTCAGTCTTGATATCATGCGCGGGTGGTACGAGCTACACAGACAGACATTGAAACGGCGGTCGAGGCCTTGCGCACCGGTGAGCTCGTCGTTTTCCCGACCGAGACCGTGTATGGACTCGGCGCGAATGCGGCCGATCCCCCCGCCGTGCGCAAGATTTTTGAGGTCAAGGGCCGGCCGCCCGACCATCCAGTGATCGTCCACTTGGACGATCCGCGCTACTTGCACCGCTGGGTATCGAATATGCCCGCGGTCGCGGAACAATTGGCCCACAGGTTCTGGCCGGGTCCCCTGACGCTGATCCTGCCCAAGGCGGACAACGTCAACGACATCGTCACCGGCGGCCAGGACAGCATCGGCATTCGCGTACCTTCGCATCCCATGGCTCAGCAGCTGCTGAATGCCTTTGGAGGCGGCATCGCGGCCCCCTCCGCCAATCGATACGGGCGGTTGAGCCCTACCAAGCCCGAGCATGTGCGCGATGAACTCGGGGATGCCGTCAAGGTGATCCTGGACGGCGGCGATTCGCCCATCGGCTTGGAATCCACCATCGTCTCCTGCCTGGACAATCAGGCGCGGCTGCTGCGCCCGGGATTCATCACCCGCTCCCAGCTCGAGCAGGTGGTGGGCACGATGGTGGTCGGCGGACCGGCTCCCCGTGCTCCGGGCGACCGTGCACTGCACTATGCGCCTTCGACGCCGCTGGAAATCGTGGACTCCGACGACCTCGAGGTTCGTGCGGGCGAGATCGTGGCACGCGAGGAGAAAGTGGCCGTGCTCGCCATGCGCCCGCCGTTGCAAACCCAACGCCACATGACCTGGATCAACGCTGGCAAGAAGCCGGATACTTACGCGCACAATCTCTACAATCATCTGCGCACACTGGACCGGGTGGGCTGCGTCAGAATTTTCGTGCAAAGCCTGCCTCAAGACGAGAAGTGGGCGGCGATTCTCGATCGCCTGCAGCGCGCCAGCGGGATGGGCGATGATTCATTGGAGCTGAGCGTCAGCTAGTGTCCTATCAGCCAGTGTTCTAATGGAGCTCGATCCTCAGCAAGACCCTTTCTCCGGAGAGGCGGTTCGACATTTGGTGGCGCGCTACGGTTCTCCGCTGCTCGTGATCGATGCCGAACGCGTTCGTCGGCAATACCACCGCCTGGCCGCGGCGCTTCCGGGCGTGGATCTGCACTATGCCCTGAAGCCGCTGCCCCACCCGGCGCTCATTACTACGCTCGATGCGCAGGGTGCGTTCTTCGATCTTGCCACCAATGGCGAAGTGGAGCTGGTGCGGCGTTTAGGGATTGCGCCCGATCGCTGCATCCATACCCATCCGATCAAGCGCGACAGCGACATTCGCACCGCCTTGAGTTTCGGCGTGACGCGCTTCGTCATCGACAATCCGGATGAACTGCGCAAGTTCAGCAAATTTCGCAGCCGCGCATCGCTGCTGATCCGCGTGTCCTTCCGCAGCCCCGGTGCGCAGGTCGATTTGTCGCGCAAATTCGGCTGCGATCCGGAAGCAGTCGCGGATCTTTTCCGTCTCGCCGCGGAGCTGCGCATCAAGATCGACGGCCTATCGTTTCACACCGGATCGCAGAATGCCGACTCGGCGATGATGGTCAAGGCCGTCGAGGTGTGCCGGGTGCTGTTGCAAGAGGCCGTGGCTGCAGGTCACGCTCCCCATATTCTCGATATCGGCGGCGGTTTTCCGGTGGACTATCTGCAACCCGCCATGCCCATCGAAGAGTTCTGCGCGCCCATCAGGGCGGCGCTGGCCCAATTGCCGCCCGCCGTGCGAGTGATCGCCGAGCCCGGGCGCTATATCGCAGCGCCGTCGGCGATTGCCGTGGCCTCCGTCATGGGCCGTGCGCTGCGCGACGGCCACTGGTGGTACTACCTCGATGACGGTCTATACGGCAGCTACAGCGGCCAGATGTACGATCATTCGGTGTTTCCGGTCGAGGCCCTGGCGAGCGGCGAGACATTTCCGTCGGTACTGGCGGGGCCGACGTGCGACAGCATCGATGTCATCCGGGAAAAGTTGCAGCTGCCCAAGCTCGATATGGGGGACCTCATCGTCGGACGAGTGATGGGCGCCTACACGTGGGCCTCGGCCTCAGAGTTCAATTTCTTCCCGCGCGCCACCGTGCTGGCGCTCGATCGCGGCCGCCTTTTGGAGGCAACCCCGGGATGAATCTATGAGGCCGGCTGCCATCTTACGGCTTCACCTGCCGCTGGGCCTGCTGATGACAGTCTGCGCATGCTCCGGACAGGCGCCTCCCGCGGCCACCGACACCGCGGCCGGGACCGCGACGGGCGATCGAGGCGCCGCGCTGTACATGCAGAACTGCGTGCCCTGCCATCGCGAGAAGGGCGAAGGGGTGCCGAATGTCTATCCGAGCCTGGCCGGATCGCCGGCAGTCCTCGGCGATCCCGTTGAACTGGCGCAGTGGGTATTGAGCCAGAAGCGGCCCGCGACCATTCCGGCGGGCCGATATGCCACTCAAATGTTATTGTTCGGCTGGTTGAAAGATCAGGATGCAGCCGCACTGCTGACCTTCATTCGTGCGAATTTCGGCAATGCCGCGAGCCCGGTGGATGCCGCCATGATCGCCAAGGCGCGCGCAAGATAGTGGCGCAGACACCCATCCACGACTGGGTCGAACGCTGCCGCGCAGGCAGCTTGCCGGCGGCGATCGCCAAGCTGCCGTCAGGCTGGGTCATCATGGGCGAGCGCCAGGTATTGCCCGGATATTGCCTATTGCTGCCCGATCCGGTGGTGCCGAACTTGAATGCGCTGGCGCCCGAGCCGCGTACTCGGTTTCTCCTCGACATGGCGCTGATCGGCGACGCGCTGTTGGCCATTACGGCGGCCGTGCGCATCAACTATGCGATCTACGGCAATGTCGATCCGGCGCTGCATGCGCATATCTTTCCGCGCGACGGCGCCGAGCCCGAAGGAGTGCGCACCGCGCAACCTTGGGCTCTCGATTGGGCTGCGGCGCCGCGCTACTCCGATGAGCTGCACGGCGACTTCAAACGCCGGGTCAGCCTGGAGCTTCGCAAGTACTACGGACCTTGAGCGAGGGGCTGGGCGACGCCCAGCTTCAGGGTGCGCAAGACCTCCTCGAGATTGGTCAGCGGCGCCGAGCAGGTCATCCCGCGGCACAAGTAGGCCACTGTGGCGCCTCGTGCAGACTTGGCGGCCAGCGACGCCGGTAATTCGGCATCTTCGGGGATGGTGAAGATCATGCGAGTGGGAGCGTACAGCGCGCTTAAATCCCGTGCCCACTCGGTAGCGCTCTCGGGCGTGCCGCGAATCACCAGAATTTGCATCGAGGACAAGAAGTCCTCCAACGCATTCACCAGACTCATGTGAGCCTGAGGGTATTCCCGGATGCCGTCCCACCCCGCCTGCAATGTGCGCTGCGCGGCATCCAGGTAGCGCAGGTCGCCCAGCAGATATCCGAGCCGGCACAGCACGGAAGCGGCTACGCCGTTGCCCGAGGGCAGGGAGTCATCGGAGAAGCTCTTGCTGCGGTGGATGAGTTTCTCGTGATCCGCGGCGGTGAAGAAAAATCCGCCGCGAGGATCGGCGAATTGTTCGAGCAACACCTCGGCCAATTGGCGTGCGAAGTCAAGATCGCTGCTGCGCCACCGGGTCTGCAGCAGCTCCAACAGCGCATCGGCCAGGAAGGCATGGTCATCGAGGTAGGCGCGCAGCGGCGCGCGGCCATCCTTGTAGCTCGCCAGCAGGCGGCCGTCGCGCCAAAGATGCTGATGAATGAAGTCCACGGCCGTCGAGGCCGCTTGGGCGAGGTCCGGCCGCTCGAGCACGCGCGACGCAATCGCCAGTCCCTTGATCATGAGCGCATTCCAGGCGGTGAGTATCTTCTCGTCGCGGGCCGGCCAAATGCGCGTATTGCGTGCCTGCAGAAGTTTCATGCGTCCCGCCTCGATCCTCGACGCTACGATATCCGGGGAAAGCTGCAGCGCGGCCGCAATGTCTTCGATCGAGACATAGGTGTGCAAATGCCACTCGCCCTCGAAATTGGCGGAACGATCCAAGCCGAATCGAGGCGCAAATGCGGCGTATTCCTGTGCCGTCAACAGTGCGCGGACCTCGCTCGGCGTCCAGACGTAGAATTTCCCTTCGTGGCCTTGGGAGTCCGCATCCAGGCTTGCGTAGAAGCCGCCCGCGGGCGAGCGCATATCGCGCAGCACCCAATCGGCCGTTTCACGCGCGATACGCGCGAACAACGCCTCGCCGGTGGCAAGATGCGCGCGGGAATATTCGCCGAGCAGCAGCGCGTTGTCGTAGAGCATCTTCTCGAAGTGCGGAATCATCCAGGCGCCATCGACGGAATAGCGCGCGAAGCCGCCACCGAGCTGATCATAGAGACCGCCTTCCGCCATTCGCGTCAGGGTAAGGCTGCCCATGTAAAGGGCCTTGAGATCCGGACTGGTGCCGTGCGAACTGCGGTACCAATGCCGCATGCAGCGCTCGATGCTGTTCGGATGCGGAAATTTGGGTGCGCCCGTAAAACCGCCGAAGTCGCCGTCGAAGGATCGCTCGAGCACGGCGCGGGCCTGCGAGAGAGCAGAATCATCCAGAACGGCGCCGGCATCGGGTTGCGGAACGAGGCGGGCGAGCGCTGCCTCGAGCTGCCTACTCTGCGAGGCGATTTGCGCCTTTTCCTGGCGGTAGTACTGGGCTACCCGGCGCAGCAGGTCGCCGAATGCCGGCATGCCGTAACGGGGTTCCTTCGGAAAGTAGGTGCCGCCGAAAAAAGGCTCTTGCTTATCGGGAGCGAGGAACATGGTCAGCGGCCAGCCTCCGGGCCCGTGCGTCAGCATTTGCTGCGCGACCTGGTAGATCTTGTCCAAGTCGGGGCGCTCCTCGCGATCGACCTTGATATTGACGAACAATTCATTCATCAGGGCCGCCGTCGCCGGGTCCTCGAAGGATTCGTGGGCCATGACATGGCACCAATGGCAGGCCGAATATCCGATGGACAGCAGGATGGGCTTGTCTTCCCGCTTGGCGCGCGCCAACGCCGCCTCGCCCCAGGGATACCATTCCACGGGGTTGTCGGCATGCTGCAGCAGGTAGGGGCTGGTCTCCTCCGCGAGGTAATTGCGCAGCATCTTCTTATGCTCAGTCGGTTAGAATGGCGTTTACTATAGCCGAAGTACCTCCCATGTCTGATCCCGTTAATGTGGCGCAATTGCCTGTTCTGCGCCTCAAGCGCAATGAAGATCGCCGCCTGCACGCCGGCCATCTTTGGATCTTCAGCAACGAGATCGATACCACTCAGTCGCCGCTGGTCAAGTTCAAGGCGGGCGAGCTGGTGCGGGTGCTGGCGCATAACGACCGCGCTTTAGGACTCGCCTACGTCAATCCCCAATCGCTGATCGCGGCACGGATGCTGGAGACCTGGACGATTCCGGATGCAAAATGGCTGGTCACGCGACTGAGCGTTGCCCTGCGGCTGCGAGAGCGCCTGTATCCCAAACCCTACTATCGTTTGGTCTATGGCGAGGCCGACGGATTGCCCGGGCTGGTGATCGACCGCTACGGCTCAGCCTGCGTGGTGCAGATCGGTACCGCCGGCATGGAAGCGCTCAAACCCCGCATCCACGAAGCCTTGAGCCAGGTCTTGAAGTGCGAGGCGGTGCTGTTCAAGAACGATAGTTCGGCGCGCGAGCTGGAGGGCCTGCCGAGCTATGTCGAGACCGCGCTGGGAAGTTTCGACCGGCCGGCTCTGGTCATCGAGGATGGCCTTGAATTCGACGCGCCCTTGGCCGAGGGCCAAAAGACCGGCTGGTTCTTCGATCAGGCCGCGAACCGGCGTACGCTGTCCCGCTATGTGCGCAAGGGTGCGCGCGTACTCGATGTATTCAGCTATGTGGGCGCCTGGGGCGTGCGCGCGGCGCGTGGCGGCGCACGCGAGGTGACCTGCGTGGACAGCTCCGCGGCCGCGCTGGAACTGGCGGCGGCCAATGCTGAGCGCAATGGTCACAAGATTATCGCTCGCAAGGGCGACGCGTTCGACGTCCTCGAAGATCTCGCCAAGCAAGGCGAACGCTTCGACGTGGTCGTGATCGATCCACCGGCGTTCGCCAAGCGCAAGAAGGATTTGCCCAAGGCATTGGCCGCTTACAAGCGCCTCAATCAGCTTGCCATTCAAGCGCTCGCGGATGATGGCATTCTGGTGTCGTGCTCCTGCTCCTTCCACGTGAGCGCGGAGGACTTGCAGGAGGCAATCGCCAAGGCAGCGCGCGGTGCCGGCCGGCATCTGCAAATCCTCGAAATGGGCGGCCAGGCACCCGATCATCCTGTGCACCCTGCTATTCCGGAGACCCGCTATCTCAAAGCCTATTTCTGTCGGGTCAATGACGGTTTAAAGTAGCCACCATGATCACGTATCCGCACATCAATCCCATCGCCCTGTCCCTAGGACCCGTCCGCGTCCATTGGTATGGAATCATGTACCTGATCGGCTTCGTGGGGGCATGGTGGTTGGCACGACGTCGTGCACGCCGGCCCGGTTCGACTTGGGTTCCGCTCGAAATCGACGACCTCATTTTCTACTGCGCGCTCGGCGTCATATTGGGCGGGCGTTTGGGCTGGTGCTTAGTCTATGGACGCGATGTCGTTGCCGAAAACTGGCTGAACATCTTCCACATCTGGGACGGCGGCATGTCGTTTCACGGTGGCATGACCGGCGTGCTGGTCGCGGGCATCATATTTGCCCGCCTCAAGCACAAGAATGCGGCGGATGTGCTGGATTTCATCGCGCCGTTGCCGGGTATGGGTTTGTTCTTCGGCCGCCTGGGCAATTTCATCAACGGTGAACTGTGGGGCAAGCCCACCGACTTGCCCTGGGGCTTCGGTGTGCCGGATGCGCAGGGCGTGCTGATTTCCCGGCACCCCTCGCAACTGTACGAGGCCACGCTCGAGGGGCTGGTGCTGTTCCTCGTGCTGTTGTGGTTCACGGCCACGCCGCGGCCGCGTTTGGCACCCACGGGTTTGTTTCTGGTGCTTTACGGTTGTGGGCGGTTCGTGGTGGAGTGGGTACGGCTGCCGGATGCGAATATCGGCTATCTGGCCGGCAACTGGTTGACCATGGGGATGCTGCTTACCACGCCGATGATATTGATCGGCGCCGGACTCTTGGCTTACGCCTATCGCCGCAACACGCCCACCGGCAACCTGGCGGCAGCGCAGGCGTAATGCGCCAGTATCTCGATTTCCTGCGCCACATCCGTGAGCACGGCGCGACGAAGAGCGACCGCACCGGTACGGGTACCTCGAGCGTGTTCGGCTATCAGATGCGCTTCGATCTGCGGCAGGGATTTCCGCTGGTGACCACCAAGAAGCTGCACCTGCGCTCCATCATTTACGAGCTGCTGTGGTTTCTGCGCGGTGACACCAACCTCAAGTATCTGCACGAGCACGGCGTCAGCATCTGGGACGAGTGGGCCGACGAGAACGGTGAGCTGGGACCTGTCTACGGCAGGCAATGGCGTTCCTGGCCCACCGGCGACGGACGCCATATCGACCAGATCTCGCAGGTGATCGAGGCGCTCAAGAATAATCCCGATTCGCGCCGCATTCTGGTGAGTGCGTGGAACGTGGGCGAATTGGACCGCATGGCGCTGCTGCCCTGCCACGCCCTGTTCCAGTTCTACGTGGCGGACGGACGGCTGTCCTGTCAGCTGTACCAGCGCAGCGCCGATGCGTTGCTGGGCGTTCCCTTCAATATCGCCTCCTATGCGCTGCTGACGCACATGATTGCCCAGCAGTGCGGCTTCGAAGTCGGCGACTTCGTGTGGACCGGCGGAGATTGTCATTTGTATTCGAACCATTTGGAGCAAGCCGATTTGCAGCTCTCTCGCACGCCCTTCCCCCTTCCGCAGCTGAAGATATTGCGCAAGCCGCCGAGCTTGTTCGACTACGCCTTCGAAGACTTCGAGATCCTCGATTACAGGCACCATGCCGCGATAAAAGCGCCGATCGCAGTATGAGCCGCGCGACTTTGCATCGAAAACCTCTGATCGAGGTGCGTCACTCGCGCATCCATGGTTATGGCGTATTTGCTTTGCGCAGGATCCGCAAAGGCACCACCGTCATCGAATATCTCGGCGACCGTGTGAGCCATTCCTGTGCGGACGAGCGGTATGCGGACAAGGACCCGAAGGATGGTCATACCTTCCTCTTCACCGTGGATGCGAGGACCGTGATCGACGCCGGTGTCAACGGCAATGAAGCGCGCTTCGTGAATCACGGCTGCGATCCCAATTGCCATACCGTCAATACGAACCGGCGTATTTTCATCGAGGCGCTGCGCACCATACAGCCCGGCGAGGAATTGGCGTACGACTATCAAATCGGGCGCGACGATGACGATCCTAAGGATGTGGACGTCATATTCGCCTGCCGCTGCGGAGCCCGGGATTGCCGTGGCTCGATGCTGGAGGCGCCTAAAGTGAAGCGCCCCTCCAAACCCAAGCGCAAATCCAGCGTCCGCAGCAAGCCGAGCAAGACAACATCCAGCGCTCGCAACAGGCCGGGCAGCCGCGGCAAATCGCGCAAGACAACATCCAGCGCCCGCAGCGGGCCGGGCAGCCGCAGCGAATCCAGTACCCGGAGTAAATCGAAACGCCGGCGGTCGCTCGAGCGCAAAGACGCCCGCAAACAGGCGCGGTGAGCACGAGCGCCGAATTGGTGTCGGCCGGGATCTCGATTCGAGACCGGTTCATCGCTCTTAACCAGATTCACGCCTTGCGGCAGTGTGCGCAGGCGCGTGAGGCGCGCGGAGACTTTGCGCCGGCTCGCGTCGGCGGCGGGGCCGGCGTGCAGCGCCGAGAGGATATCCGCGGCGACTTTACCTGCTGGTTGCGCGAACCGTTTTACCCCGCAGAACAGCGCTTGCTGGAGCAATTGGAGCAGCTGCGCCTGGAGTTGAACCGCGAAGCCTACCTCGGACTATTCGAGCTGGAGTCGCACTACGCACGCTACCCGCCGGGCGCCGGCTATGCACGCCACGTCGACCAGATACGGCAGAACGCCGCGCGCAAGGTGTCGATGGTGCTGTACTTGAATGTCGACTGGGCGCCGGATGACGGAGGCGCACTACGCTTGTACGAGTCGGATGCCCGGACTTTGGATGTCGAACCCCTTGGCGGACGCCTGGTGTGCTTTCTGACACCCGGTCGCGAACATGAAGTACTGGCCGCGCGGCGCGAGCGTCTCAGCATCAGCGGCTGGTTTCGCGGGCGCGAGTAGCCCGCCGCTACCCGCGCGCCGGATTCGCCGCATCGCGGAGCAGGGTGCGCCAGGTACTCAGAAGCTCCGCGGTGGGGGCGGCGGTGAGAACGATTTCGATCCGGCTGTCGCGTCGAAATGCGCTGTCCTCGCCGGCGAGGCCGCGACCTTGGAAATTCACCAGCCAGGAAGGGCCGGGTCCGGTGCGAAACACGCCCTTCATGCGGCGCAGCCAGCCCTGATCGGCCTCCAGGATCCAGGAGAGCCGCGGCTCCAGGATGGCGCGCGCGAACACCAATTCACGGGGCAGCATCCATTGCACCGCCCAGTATCCCAGCGCCTGCAGTTGGGTTTCCGTGCCGATCAGGCCGCCGATGTCGAATGCGCACGACACCGGGAGAGCTGCCGACTCGGGCTTGGGGACCAGCGAGAAGCGGGGTGCGCGATCGAATTTGCGCAGCGCCGCCTCGGGCAATTCCCCGTGACTGCAACTGCCCAGAAAGGATTTGGCAGGATATTGTGCGGCGGCGATGTCGTCGAATGCCTGGCGCTGCGCCGGGTTCGCCAAATCCGGTTTGGATAACAGCAAGGCATCGGCGGACTGGATCTGCGACCATTCATTGGCAGGCCGCGCCGCGAGCAGGTGCGCCGCGTCCTGGCTGTCCACCAGGCATACGACGCTGTCGAGTTCCAAGGCTTTCTGGGATTCGTAAATCGCCAGCGTATCGACGATGTCCGCGGCATGGCCTGCTCCGCTCGGTTCGATGAGCAATCGAGCGGGTCTCAAGTGCCGCAGTATGTCGCGCAGCTGCTTGCCGAATTCGAGCTCGCCGACACAGCACATGCAGCCGCCCGCCACCAAACGCACGTCGTAGTTGCCGCGGGCAGACTGCGCGACGTTGAGCGCATCGATCCCGGCGTCGGTGAACTCGTTGAGAATGACCACCCACATCTCGTCCGCCGGCTTGTGCGCCATGAGCCGGCGGATGGCGGTGGTTTTGCCGCTTCCAAAACTACCCGTGATGACATGCGCTCGCGTCAGATCGGTCATGGCCACTGCTGAGCGAACGCCTTGACAGCCGCCGTCATGCCGCTCTGACGGAGAGCTTTGAGTGCCGACGCGGACGTTGGCCCATGTGTCCGCGTATCCCGTGCCACCAGCCCTGCGCGACCGCCGCGATCTTGCGGATCTTCATCTCTTCATACAAGACGATACGCTTGCACAGGCGCACGCAGCGCCCGAAACTCTTCAATGCCCACAACCCCATGGCATAGTGGCCGTATTCGCGCAGCATCACGGTGTCGTTGCGCGCGATGTAGTAGCGCCGATCGGCAGCATGGTTGAAAGTCCACTTGTCGAGCCACAACAGCCGGTGGTGGGTGATTGCCCCGATGGAGTGCGACATGAGTGGCTTTCGCGTCCTGATCACTCGATAACCCTTGGCGCGCGCTCGAAAGCAATACTCGGTATCCACATAGTCGATGAAGAAGTCTTCCCTGAACTCCCCTATGGCCGCATGCGTCCGCAGCGTGATCAAGGAGCCTGAGGTGATGACCGATTCCGCTTCCTCCCAACCGCCGCTCTCCTCGGGCGATGGAGCCGTTGTCTTGTCGCCGGTGCGGAAACCCGCGCCAATCACGGCCAGTCGATCTCGCTCAGGGTATGCCGCGCGAACTGCGATCAAGGTCTGCACCATGTCATCATCGATGCAGCTGTCTTGATCCAGCAGCAGGACGCATTTGAATCCAAGGGTGACGGCACGCTGGATGCCGAGGTTCAGCGCGCGTGCAATACCCAAGTTGTCCAAGTTCAGCACGAGCGTGATGGAAGGGCTCGCGGCCAACTCTTGCAGCATCTTGATCTCGGCTTCGTCCGAGCCATTGTCTACGATCACTAAACGGCCCACCTGCGGCAGAATGCGATTGAATCGCAAACCGAAGTCTGCGTCCGGGTGATATGTGACCGCGACTGCACATACTTCTTTTCCGCTGGTTAGCTGGTCCGACTCGAATTTCATCCTATTTCCCCGCGAGAAACGCCGGACTTCAGGCCGGCGAGGGATAACGACACACGTAACCCCGCGTGGCTCCCGCAATTCTGGCTCACGTTGCGCCAACTTTGTGCGGCTTATTCCTCCGCTGCCCGCGAAACAGGCGTGCGACGGCCTTGTGAGCCCCCTGGCGGCATTTCAGCCATTTGAGCGCCTGGCATGAATGTTGCTACGCAGGGATGATGTATCATAGCTTTTCTGTATGCGCCTGCCGTCGCTCAAATTCTTAAAGACCTTTCAGGTCGCGGCCAGGCTGCAAAGCTTCAAGGCCGCGGCCGAGGAGCTGTTCGTCACGCCGTCGGCGATCAGCCACCAAATCAAGGCGCTCGAAGAGCAACTCGGGGTGAGTTTGTTCCAGCGGGGTGTGCGTGCACTGACGCTCACGGATGCCGGTGCCAATTATCTGGAGCACATCAACGATATTTTCTCGAAGCTGGAATCGGTCACGGAGCAGCTCCAGGTCCGCTACGGCCGCACCATCATTCGGTTGAACGTGCCCTCGTTCTTTGCCAACGAACTGCTGTTGCCGAGGCTGGCCTCGTTCTCGCAGGCGCGCGAGGAAACCGACATCCGCATCGAAACCACCTTTTCCGCACCTAAGACCCATCCCCCGGAAGCGGACCTGTCCATCGTCGTGGGCGCCGGTCCCTGGGATGGACTCATCGTCCATGAATTGTTCGCGCAGAATTTCATAGCCGCCTGTTCACCCGCGTTCCTGCTCGACAATCGCATCGACTCCTACCGCGATCTGAATGGCAAAACTCTGCTGCTGCATGAAGAACGCCGCGAGGCATGGGAACGATGGGCCGCGGGGTTGGGAATCGAACCCATCAAGCCCAACCGATTGGTGCGCCTCGACACCATGTCGGCGGTGGTGCGCGCCGCCGAACAGGGCGTCGGAGTCGCCCTGGTCCCCTCGCGCCTGAGCGCCGATCGCTTCAACGCCGGCGGGCTGGTGAAGCTGTTTGATGCGGAATTAACCACCAACGAGAGCTACTTCCTGCTGCATCGGCCCGAAGACAGAGCCCGCGAGGATCTGCAGGAGTTGACGCGCTGGATTTTGAGCGAGTGCCGCGTCGCGTAGGGGGCGAGAATCGCGGGCTCCACGCGGGTCTACTGGCAAACGCTCGAGTCGAACAAGGCGGCGCGCCGCCTGTATGACAGCATCAGTGAGCATGCCGGATTCATCGTCTACCGCATGAATATCGCCCCGTTTCACGCTGCGAACACATGAGGTAAATCGCTCGATATTGGAATATTTCTCGTTTGTCGCGTACGCCGGCGCGGCATACCCTTGCTTCGGGAGTTGGTATTTTCTATCGAAGGAATACCATCATGACCATTCGCAAACTTCTGTTGGCGGCCGCATCGATCGTCGCGATCGCTCCCGCCGTCTCCCACGCTTCCGAGGAAAATGCCGCATTGAAGGCCTGCGCTCAGGCGTTCGCCACCAGTCTCGCCTCCGCATCGGGCACGCCCACATTCAAAGTGAAGTATCACACCGAAGCGGCCACGGCGCTGGACGACTACTACCGGGCCCATGAATACACCTTCAACCTGCAGGCGCATGACCCGAAGACGGGGTCGACGCTGGCGCATGCCACGTGTTCGGTCGATGCCAGCGGTGCCGTCGTTGCGTTGACGGCCACGGACAGCACGCCCGCGCTCGCGGCGCGATTCTAGAGGCGCGAGTCTCAAGAGGACAGGGGCCACCGCTGGCGAGTTGTTCGTGGCGAGCGTATAAGTCCGTTTTTCAATTCAGGGACTACGGATGACGAACGCAGCGGTGGAGTTGGTGGTGGCGGTTGCGGAAAACGATGCCATTGGCCGCGCGGGTGCGCTGCCGTGGCATCTGCCCGCGGACTTGCGGCATTTCAAGGCGCTTACGCTAAGTCACCACATCCTCATGGGCCGCAAGACCTACGAGTCGATCGGCAAGGCGTTGCCCGGCCGAACCAACTGGGTTTTGAGCCGCTCGCCGGACTTTGCACCGGCCGATTGCAAGCTGGCCCGCACGTTCGACGAGGTGCAGTCGGCCGCGGGCCGTGAATCGCCGTTGATGGTGATCGGTGGGGCGCAGGTCTATCGATTGTGCCTGCCATGGGCAACGCGCATTCACTTGACGCAGGTTCACACAAGGATAGAGGACGGCGATGCATTTTTCGGGGACTGGCGCAGATCCGACTGGATCGAAGCGAGCCGCGAGCGTCACGAGGCGGATGCCAATAATGTCTTCGCGTACAGTTTCATCACGCTGGAGCGGTCCAACCCTTGAGGCTAAACCGGTGCCAGCCAGGGCAGGGAGGCTAAACCGGCGGCAGCTTGGTATTGATCTCCCGTTCCGCGCGCCCGAAGTCGATGTCCGACAGCGCCGCAGCCCCTTGGGTCAAGGCCAATAAAATTTCGGTCTGTATGGCGCCCCGCTGCCGCGCGGCCAAGTAGGGTATCTCGTGGTGAAACATCACCATGGAATAGCGGGGAATGAAGCGCCGCGGAAAGCGCCGTTCGAGTTCCAAGGACAGCGCCTGGCGCAGCTGGAATTGTGGATCCGCCACGCTCTCGCGCATTTCCAGATAATTCTCGAGCGCCATCGCGGTAATCGCGTCGGTGTTGGGTTTCCGCTCGGCGCCGAATTGCGCGAATGCCGCGGCCCAGGAATTGGCACCGGCGGAGGAATGCCGGGCCACGCAGGCGTCGAATTCGATGCAGTCCTCGAAGCAGCAATTCATACCCTGACCGTGAAACGGCACCATGGCGTGCGCCGCATCGCCGATCAACGCGGCCGTTGCGCCGATGTGCCAGGGGCTCGCGGACACCTCGCCTAAGAAGCCGGTCGTATGGGTGCCGAACTCGGTGATGGCCTGCGGCATCAGTTCTCGCGCGTCGGGAAAACTCTGCGTCAGGAATTGATCCACGGCGTCCGGATCGTTCAATGATTGAAAGCTGATCGGGCCGGTCTTGGGCAGGAATAATGTCGCCGTGAAACTGCCATCATCGTTGGGCAGCGCAATCAGCATGTGGTTACCGCGCGGCCAGATATGCAGCGCCTCGCTTGCCAGCCGGAAGCTTCCGCCGGGCCCTGCCGGAATGGATAACTCCTTGTAGCCATGGGCGAGATCGGTCTCACCGGCCTGGATCAATCCAAGGGCGCTCATCTGGCGGCGCATCGTGGAACCCGCACCGTCGGTGGCCAGCATGGGTTGCATCGGCACGTACAGGATCCTATCCCGCCGGAGGTCGCGAATCTGCGCGGTTGCCGTGCCGAAATCTGCCGCCTCGAACCGATGCTGAAAATTCAGACCGATGCCGGGTAGCCCGGCTGCCACGCCGATCAAGGCCTGGTTGAGCCGATGCCGGGAGACTGAGTAGATCACCTCATGGGGCCGCTGTCCGTAGGGCTGAAACACGGTGTCCTTGTTTTCGAGGTGGATGAGGCGGCCGCGCATGGGCAGAAGTGCCGTGCCGAGCCGATCGAACACCCCCGCCGTTTGGAGGGCATGGATACCCCGGTCGGCCAGCGCTAAATTGATGGATCGCCCGGATTCGGCGCGCACGGCGCGGGGATCCGGGCGGGTCTCGAACAGTTCTATATCGTGGCCGCGGCGCTGCAGAAGAATGGCGAGCAGCGCACCGGTGGGGCCGGCACCGACGATGGATATCACGGCAGATTCACGCGCGCAACGCGACCGCCAAAATATCGGTCGCGTCGAAGACATCCGCAAACGAGTTGTACAAGGGAATCGGCGCGAGACGCAGTACGTCCGGTTCCCGCCAATCGCCGATCAGGCCTCGCGCGGTGAGTTCACGCTGACAGCGCTTCGCCTCGTCGGCGGGGCGCAGGATGCGCAGACTCAGCTGACAACCGCGGTGCTGGGCAGCTCCCGGGGTGATGATCTCGACCAAGCCAGGGAGTCTATGCTCGATGAGCCGCTGCATGAATCCGGTCAATGCAATGGATTTCTCGCGCAGCGCCGGCATGCCGGCGCGTCGAAAAATATCCAGCGACGCCAGCAGCGGCGCGGTGGACAGAATGGGGGGATTGCTGATCTGCCAGCCCTGAGCGCCTTCGATGGGATCGAAGGTTGGGTCGTAGAGGAACCGTTCGGCCTGATTGTGGCCCCACCAGCCGGCAAACCGGGGGCGTTTGCGATCCCGCCCGTGCCGCTCGTGGACGAAACATCCGCCGACGGCGCCGGGTCCGGCGTTCAAGTATTTGTAGCTGCACCACACGGCGAAGTCGCAGTTCCAATCATGTAAACGCTGCTCTGTATTGCCGATGGCATGCGCAAGATCCAGGCCCACGTTCGCGCCCGCGCGCCTTCCTGCGGTGATCAGAGGTTCGACATCCAGCGACTGGCCGGTGAGGTATTGAACGCTGGGAAGCAGAACCAGCGCCAGACGCGATCCTTCCTGCTCGATGCGTTCGATCACATCCTCGGTCCGCAGCGTGCGCTCGCCGGCCCGCGGCTTCATCTCGATCAAATGCCGCGCGGCGTCCAGGCCATGGAATTCAAGCTGGGACACGACCGCGTACCGATCGGAGGGAAAGGCCGAGCTTTCGATCAGCACCTTGTTGCGAGCGGCGTCCGGCCGAAAGAAACTGACCATCATCAAGTGTAGATTCACGGTCAGGGAATTCATGGCGACGACTTCGCTCGCCAAGCCGCCCACGAGCTCGGCGAGTCCCGGCGCCGCGAGTTCATGATAGGGAATCCACGGCCTAACTGCGTCATGGTGTCCCAGTACGCCCAGTCGCCGCCAATCGCCAAGCTCCTGTTCGAGCATGCCTGCCGCCGCCTTGGGCTGCAGGCCCAAGGAGTGGCCGCCGAAGTACAGCACTTTTCGCCCGGCCGAGTCGCAGGGGTGATGGAACTCCTGCGCAAAGCTCAGCAGCGGGTCGGCCGCGTCCAAGGCCGAGGCTGCGGAACGGCTGAGATCCTCTTGGCTCAGGGAGGGGCCTGCATGATGGTGCCGCAAACTTCGCATGTGCGATGCCGCAGGCTGGAATAAAAACGGGAAAAGATCTGCGGCAATTGGCTCTCGATGTCGCTCACCGCCACCCGCTCCAGATAGAGACGGTGCCCGCAGCTCTCGCAATACCAGGAAAATCCGTCCAGTTCCTCGGGAGCCCTGCGCCGTTCCACGACGATGCCCACACTGCCCGCCGGTCGTTGCGGCGAGTGCGGAACTTCGGGTGGCAATAGAAACATCTCTCCCGCGCGGATGGGTACGTCCGTCATGCGGCCGTCTTGCACGGTTTTCAGCACCATGTCCCCCTCGATCTGGAAGAAGAACTCGGCGCTGGGATCATGGTGAAAATCCTTGCGCGAGTTCGGTCCACCGACCGCCATGACGATGAACGCGCTGTCCTCGAAGAGCAGCTTGTTGCCCACGGGCGGCTTGAGCAAGCCGCGGTTCTGAGCGATCCATTGGTGCAGATTGAAAGGTGCGAGGGCCGGCATGGTGCCATTATACGGCGCTGAACTTCATTGGGCGCAGCGCGGTCAAACCGGGCGGAGGGGCTCTATGCGCGTTGTCTGGGTGCTTGCAAGTGTCGGACTGATGTTCGCCTGGCCCTGGTGGGCGGCTGGGGAGGAAGTGACCGTCGCCGTTCCGGCGGTATGGAAGGAGCAGCGGTTGGAATTCTCCTACATGGGGCGCACGGCGCGCTATTCCTGCGAAGGCTTGCGCGAGAAAGTACGCTCCTTGCTCTTGGACTTGGGCGCACGCCGCGATCTCAAGATCGCGGTTCCTGCCTGCAATGAGTCCGACAACCCGGCCCTGCGCGGATATCTGGGTCCGCGCCTCAGCATCGTTTTCTCATCGCCCGTATTGCCGGATGCGGCTGTCCAGCCGCTGCACGCCGGTGACTTGTCTCCAGTCGACGCGCACTACGAGCCCTTTACGCTGACCAGCGACGCCTTTCGCAACTATGGCGTCGGCGATTGCGAGTTGGTCGAGGACTTCGTGCGCCAGATACTGCCCAAGCTCGCGACCCGGGAGGTGAAACAAGACATCACCTGCGCGCCCTATCAAGGTAACGGGAGCCGCTTTTTCGTCCATGGTGAAATTTTGCGGGCCGCCAGGATCCCTTAGAACGGGGCTGATGGCTGTGGCGAGCCGTTCAGGCGGGGTACCGCCTTGCCGAGGGCGCCTAAGACTGGCTGGGTAAAGCGCACGCCACCTGCACCGGCCTGGCGTCCGGCACATCCAGCCGCAAGGCGGTCAGACGATCGCCCCAGACACACCCCGTGTCCAAGCCCGTGACGTCGGCATTGTTGAAGAAGCCCAGTGTTGACCAGTGGCCGAAGACGATGCGCGAGCCCCGCCAGCGGGCGCCGGGCGCCTCGAACCAGGGAATGAGCGCCTTGCTCTGAGCCTTTTTCGGCGATCCTTTGGCGCGCAGCACCAGGCGGCCCTCCGCATCCAGGTAGCGCAGCCGCGTGAGACAGTTGGCGATGAAGCGCAGCCGCTCCTCGCCCTCCAACACATCGTCCCAACGATCCGGCTGGTCACCATACAGACGGCGGAACAGCTTTTCGGGATCGCGCTTCAGGGCACGCTCCAATTCGTGGGCGCATTCCCTCGCCAACGGCAGATCCCATTGCGGCGCCAGTCCGGCATGCACCATGCAAACATTGAGATTCGGATCCTCGTGCAACAGGGATCGGCTGCCGAGCCATTCGAGGAGCAGGGCGCGATCGGGTGCCCCCAGCACCGCGTCCAAGGTATCGTCGTCGCGCAAACGCGCGCCGCCGTACGCCACGGCCAACAGATGCAGATCGTGATTGCCGAGAGTGACGGTGGCGGCATCGCCCATCGCGCGAATTCTGCGCAGCACTTTCAGAGAATCGGGGCCCCGGTTGACCAGGTCGCCGACGAACCAGACCGAGTCGCGGTCCGCGGAGAATTTCAGGGTGCTCAAGAGGGCGGCGAGTTCTGCGTCGCATCCCTGTACGTCACCGATTGCATACAGCGCCATCAGGCTCCTTCGCTCGCTGCCACGGGGAATTCCAAGAGGTTCCTAGTGCAGCACTCCGGGCATGGCCAGCCTGAACGGCGCGATGGGCGCATCGAACTGCCGGCCATCGTCAGCCAGCATCTGATAAGTGCCCTGCATGGTGCCGACCGGAGTTTCGATGACCGCGCCGGTGGAGTAGCGAAAACCCTGGCCGGGCTTCAGATACGGCTGCTCGCCGACCACCCCGTCGCCGCGGGTCTCCTTCACGTTGCCGTTGGCGTCGGTGATGATCCAATGGCGCGTGAGCAGACGCGCGGGCACCTGTCCCTCGTTGCGAATCGTGATGGTGCAGGAAAATACGAAGCGCTTGTCGCGCGGATCGGATTGCTCTTCGATATAGGTGGTTTCGACTTCGACCCGGATTCTGGGGTCGACCGGCTCGGTAGTGCTGCCCTGCATGGCTATCTCACCCGGATGGCGAGAACGTCGCAGTTTGCCGCATGCAGCACGGTGTCCTCGGTAAAATTTACCAAGATGCCGAGACCGTGGCGTGCGCGGCTGCCGAGGACGATCAGATCGACGGCCTCCTCTTTGGCGACGCGCAAAATTTCGGTCTTCTTGTTACCCGCCTCGACCCGGACCGAGGTGCGCGTGAGCCCTAAGCGCGCCGACAGCTCATCGAGCTTGGCGCGCGAGCGCTGCGCGAGATCCTGCTCGATTTGCACCGTTGGCATCAGCGTTTCACCCATGGGCTCAGTAGGCACGAACTCGACGACATGCATGAGAATCAGCGCGGCATTCGAGCGCGCGGCCATATCGCGTCCGGCGACCGCGATTTGCTCGCTGGCGTCCGATAGATCCAACGATACCAAGATTTTCCTATACTCGGTCATGCGATTTTGAGTATAACCGAGAGCGCTGGGCAGCGAGCAGGCCGAATTGCGCCGGCGTGAGCACCTCGGGGCGAAGCTGGGAATCGATGCCGCAGGATTCAATTTCCTCCGGCGTGAGCAGACCTTTAAGGCCGTTGCTCAGGATTTTGCGCCGCTGCGAAAATGCTGCGGTCACCAGAGTGCGCAGAACACCGTCATCGCCGTACTCGAAGCGAGGCCTGGGCGTAGGAAGCAACCGTACGACGGCCGACCAGACCTTGGGGCGCGGCTGGAAGGCGCCGGGCCCGACGTCGAACAGCCGCTCGACTTCGGCCAGCGCGGCGAGCATGACCGTCAACCTGCCGTACGCCTTGCTCGACGGCGGCGCGGTCATGCGATCCACGACTTCCTTTTGTAGCATGAAGTGCATGTCCGCAATGGCCGACCGCTGGGACAAGAGCCGAAACAGCAGCGGAGTCGAGATGTTGTAGGGCAGATTGCCGACGACGCGCAGCGGCGGGCCTTCCGCGCGCAACTGCACGAAGTCGGTTTCAAGCGCATTCTCGACGTGCACGTGCAGCGCACCGGCCGCACGCGCATCCTCCTCGAGCGATCGCGCCAAGTCGCGGTCGATCTCGATGACATCCAGGGTTCGAGCACGGCGCAGCAGCTCCCAGGTCAGTGCACCGCGTCCGGGGCCGATTTCTACGATGCGTTCACCGGGCGTGGGGGCCACGCCGTCGACGATGCGGCGGATGACGCCCGGATCGTGCAGGAAGTGCTGGCCAAAGCGTTTACGAACCGGCATGGTCGCTGCGCGCACTGGCCAGTTCGATGGCAAGGGTCAGAGCCGCGCGCAGGCTCCCGGTATCAGCCTTCCCCGTTCGCGCCAGCCCAAGCGCTGTCCCATGGTCGACGCTGGTGCGCAAAATCGGCAATCCCAAGGTCATGTTCACGGCATGGCCGAATCCGACATGCTTGATGACGGGCAGTCCCTGGTCGTGATACATGGCCACGATGACGTCGGTGGTTTCGAGGAAGCGCGGCGTGAAGGCTGTGTCGGCGGGAACCGGGCCCTGCAAATTCAGCCCCTCGTCCTGAAGTTCCCGAACCACGGGCCCGATTATGTCCAATTCTTCGCGGCCCAAATGGCCGCCTTCGCCGGCATGCGGATTCAAGCCCAGCACGGAGATTCTCGGCGGTGCCAAGGAGAAATGCCGTTCCAAGTCCATATTGACGATGCGCAGCGTCGTGCGCAGCCGGTCCTTGGTGATGGCGAGCGGCACATCGGCGAGCGCCAAGTGAGTGGTTACCAGGGCCACTCGCAACCGATCGTTGACCAGCAGCATCACCGGCATGGCCGACCGAGTGCGCGCCGCAAGATATTCCGTGTGGCCGCTGAAGGCGAAGCCTGCGTCCAGCAACGTGCTCTTTTGCACCGGCGCGGTCACCATGGCGGCGAACTCGCCGTTCGTACAGCCGTCGCACGCCCGATCCAGCATGTCGATCACGTACGAGGCATTGCGCACGTCGGGGCGTCCTGCCACCACCGGATGACTCGTCGGTATGTGCATGACCCGCAGCGTCCCGGCGCGATGTGCCCTGGCGGGACGCCGGGGGTCATAGTGTTCCACCGTCAATGCCAGCCCGAGCGCGGCCACGGTGGCAGCCAGAAGCTGCGCATCGGCCGCGACCACCAGATCGGCTTGCCAATCCGTTTGCGCCAGTGCGACGCAGGTGTCAGGTCCTACACCGGCCGGTTCGCCCGACGTGATGACGATGCGAGGTATGTACACTACATCTTGGTTTCGAGGGAGTCGACGAAGAGGCGCCGCCTGAGCATTACATCTTCGTCTCAACGAAGGCTTCGTCGCGCAGCCGGCGCAGCCAAAGCTCCGTTTCTTCGTCGGCCTTGCTCTCGCGGATGGCGGCAAACGCTTTCTGACGCCGCACATCATCGGTGCTGTCGTAGGTGCGGGTGCCCAGCATCTGCGCGATATGCCAGCCATAGCGGGTCTTGAAGGGTTCGCTGATCTCGTTGTCCTTCAATTCGGCGATGGCCTTGTCGAACTCTGGTACGAAGGTGCCCGGACCGCTCCAACCCAGATCGCCGCCGTCGGGCGCCGAGCCGGGGTCTTCGGAAGCGGTCGAGGCGATACCCGCAAAGCTCTCGCCTTTCTCGATCCGATCGCGAAGTTTGGCAAGCTTCTGGCGCACCGTCTCATCGTCGTCCAACTCATTCGGCTTCATGAGAATGTGCCGCACGTGGATCTGGTTGATGATTACCGGCGCCTCGCCGCTGCGGCGCTCGTTGAGTTTCACGATGTGAAAGCCGCTCGGCGTACGGACCGGTTCGCTCACCGCGCCCGGCTTCAGCTTGACCACCAAGTCCAAGATGAATTGCGGCAATTGCGCGCCTTTGCGCCAGCCGAGCTGTCCGCCGTCGAGCGCAGTCTGGCTGTTCGAGTTGGCGATGGCGAGCTGGCCGAAGTCCTCCCCCTTGGCGGCGCGCGCGGCGACGTCCTGGGCCTTTTTCGAAATCTCCTCCAGCTGCTGCGGCGTGGCGGCGGCCGGCAGCGACAACAAGATGTGCGACACGTTGAACTCATCGTTCGAGGCCGCGTTTTGCTGGCGCGCAAGATATTGCTCGAGCTCATGCGGGGAGACATTGATGTGGGCAATCACGTCGCGCTGCCGCAACGTGCTCAAGGTGAGTTCCTTGCGCATCGATTCGCGATACGCCTTGTAGTCCACTCCCTGCGCGCCGAGGGCCGTCGGCAACTGATCGAAGGGGATGTTGTTTCGCGCCGCGATCTCCTGCAGGGCGCCGTTCAACTGCTCGTCCGTCACGCTGAGGCCGACGTGCTTCGCACGCTGTAACTGGATTTCCTGCAGGACCAGGCGATCGAGCACCTGCTGCTGAAGCACGCTCTGCGAGGGCAGTTCGACGCGCTGGTCCTGCAGGCGCTTCTGCACCGAGGACATTTGCACATCGAGTTCGCTCTTCAAGACCAGCCCGTCGTTGACGATGGCGGCGATACGGTCGAGCATCTCGCCATGGGCGCTGATGTCGCGGGTCTGCGCATGGGACGGGGACAGCAGCGGCATCTGCGCGATCAGAATCGCACAGAGTTGGGCAACTTTACGCATGGGTCGAAATCCTAAATAACCTATCTAGTGGATGCTCGGGTCGCGGGTCGAATACCCGCGGATCGACTGTTCCAGGAAGGAATCCTCACGTTTTCCGACCGAACTTAACCCCGTCAGTTCCAATTGTAATGCAATCGAGGTGTCCAGGGTGCCCCCCACGGTGGTGGTGCCCGGACGGATACTGAGGTAGCGGCGCTGCACCAGCTGAACCTTGTAGCAGCAGCTCTTATATTCAACGCCGGCCACTTGCTCGATGGTTTCCCGGTCCTGGAGCGAGTACACCCAGCGTCCCACGGCATTCCAATGCCCGGCGATGGGCCATGCGAAGGAGCCGTCCCACTGCTTGAGAATGCCCTCCTGAAAGCGGTAGCCGAGGTTGACCACGCGGTTCGGATCGGGCCGGTACTGGACTGCAATCTCCGATTTCTCGGTTTGCGAGGTGTAAGGATTCCACTGGTAGTCGAGGTTGACCCCCAAATGCTTGTAGCCCGTCAGGGCCACTTCCGCGACGATGTCCGAGGCGGGGAATGCGGGGTTCTGCCCCAGCGCAAGCGCCTGCGCCGCCTTTCCCAAGCCATACGGGTACTGGCCGAAGAAGTATTGGCCGGGGAAGGCGACGTAAGACTGTCCGCCGGGGGCTATCAGGGCGCCGGGCAAGGCCAAGGGATTCACGACGGGTATCACGCCCGGCAGCGGCGCATTCTGGCCGCGGATCTCCTGGGCCAGCGCCAGCGCGTCCTGCGGGAAATCGACCCGCGGGGTTGCGAAATAACGAATCTGGCCGACGGTCGCCGACAGATACTGTGTTCCGGATACGGTATCGAACAGCCGCGTGGTCACCGCCAGTGCCACCTGGTTGGCATCGCCGATGCGATCGGCGCCGACGTAGCGGTTGGTGCGGAACAGTTCGGTCAAGTTAAGATCGGGGAGGCTGCTGTCGAATACCGGCAATTCGTCCTGATTGCGGAAGGGAACGTAGCTGTAGACCAGCCGCGGCTCGAGCGTTTGGGTGCGCTGGCCCTGTGCGCCCGCTTCACGTTCGAACACCAAGCCGGTGTCCACCCGTGCATAGGGCAGCGCCCGCGACGGGGTGCTGGGTTTACCCGCGCCCGCATCCTTCAAGTCATACTGCGTGAAGTCGTAGCCCAAGGCCGGCTCGAAGAAGTAGCCCCTGCCGCGGCTCGACCACCGTATCTCGGGCGACAGATTCAGCCGCACACCCGTCGGGCCCACCCCGCGCAGAAAATTGACGGCTTCGCTGTCGAAGGCGAATTCGAATTTGCTGTTTTCGATCGGATACAGCGCGCTCGCCTGCACCCTCGGTACCTGCGAGTAGGGGCGTTCGGCGGCAACCACCGTCGTGTCGATGGTTTGATAATTTTGCAGCTGACCGCGGATGCGCCAGGCATCATCGTAGTAGAGAACATCCATCCGGCGCTCGAGGAAGGTTACGCTGGTCTGCTCGGTGCCCACGGCAAAGCTCTGAAAGTAATCCACGTCGCTGACGTTGGCGATGTCGGCGTCGAAGCGCAGTCCGTGCATGATGTCCGTCACGTCCGTATAGCGCACGTAGCTGCGGTCGTTATGCTGCTGCTTGTCGTTGGGCAAGAAGTTGGCGTCCAGCAGGCCGTGCGAGCCGGCGGTCAAATAGCGGAAATCCTCGGCGAGCTCCACGCCGCGCGCGGTCAGCACGCCCGGTGTCAGGGTCAAGTCGTAGTTCGGCGCCAGGTTGAAGTAGTACGGCACCTCTGCATCGAAGCCATTGCTGCCGGAGTGACCGAGGCTTGGGAACAGCACGCCGCTCTTGCGCTCATCGCCCAGCGGAAACGAGAGGTAGGGCGTGTAGAAAATCGGTACATCCTTGAAGCGCATGGTCACATGATGTGCCACGCCGGTCTGCAGCTGGGTATCGAGGTTGATGTCCGACGCGCTCAGACTCCAGTCTTCGTGACCGGCCGGACAGCTGGTGTAGCGGACGCTGTCCAGTTCCACCTTGCCCTCCGGAGTCAGATTGACGTTCTTGGCGAAGCCGCGGCCGTTGCGGTTCATCAGCTGGAAGAAGGCCTCGTTGAAATTGGCGTCGCCGTCCTGCACGTAGCTGCCCTTGTCGCTGTTCACCCGCAGTTGTGGATCGAGGAAATCCACCTTGCCGGTGACGGTGACTTTCTCGCGGTCGGCGTCGTACGTGACCGAATCGGCGCCGATGCTGCGCTGATCCTGGCGAACGACCACCCGGCCGTTCAGCACCGCGCTGCCGTCGGCGGAAATCTGGCCCTCGTCGGTGTCGATGAAGATGCGATGATCGTCAATCGGGATATCGGCGGGACGAACGAAAGTGAATTTGGGCGGCGCGGGGCAAACGTCCGCGGCGCGCGCCGGGGAGCATGCGAGACAGAGGAAGATCAATGCGGCCCGAACCTGAGAAGCCATGGGCAAAATGCGTCGCCTTAGTCGGTATACTTGAATCGCCGCATTTGCGGTCTACGAATGGTCAAGCATGGAAGTATCGGATGCAAGTGATTCCCGCCTCGCGCGCCTCACGCAGTGGGTGACGGAGGATTTGGGATTCGGCGGCTGCTCGATAGTTCCCGCCTCGGTCGATGCGAGCTTTCGGCGATATTTTCGCGTGACGCGGGGCGGCGATTCCTACATCGTCATGGATGCACCGCCCGACAAGGAAGACTCGGCTCCCTTCCTCCGGGTGGCCAGGCTGTTGGCCAACATGGATCTCAACGTGCCCATCGTCCTGGCGCGGGACATGGACCGCGGTTTTCTGCTGCTGTCGGACTTAGGCACACGCCAATATTTGGATGAACTGCCCAAGCCGGGCGCGGCGCAACGGCTGTACGCCGATGCGCTGAAGGCGCTGAGAGTCATGCAGATGGCCGACCCGGCCGTTGCGCGCGAATTGCCCCGCTATGACCGAGCCTTGCTGCTGCGGGAGATGGAACTCATGCCGGAATGGTTTCTGCAGCGTCATCTGGGACTGATCGTGGGCGGCGAAGAGCGCTCCATGCTGAGTGCATTGTTCGAGTGCCTGGTCCAAGTTGCAAGCGCGCAACCCGCCGTGTTCGTGCATCGCGACTACCATTCGCGCAATCTCTTGGTGACCCCGCAGGACAATCCCGGCATCCTGGATTTCCAAGACGCCGTATTGGGTCCGGTGACCTACGACTTGGCGTCCCTGCTCAAGGATTGCTACATCGCGTGGCCCCGCGCGCAGGTGCGCGCATGGGTATTGGAGTACCGCGAGAAATTGCTCGAGAGCGGATTTTCGATGACGGCGGATTCCCGCGAATTCCTCCGCTGGTTCGATCTTGTCGGTCTGCAGCGCCATATCAAGGTGCTGGGCATCTTCGCGCGCCTGTTCTACCGGGATGGCAAGCCGCAGTACCTGAATGATTTGCCGCGCGTGCTCGACTATGTGCGGGACACCGCCGCAAGCTATGCCGAAGCGGCGCCATTCGCCGAATTTCTCGCCAAGCACATCGATCCTAAGTTCGACGGCGCGCAGCGGCGCGTGCTCACGTGAGCTCGCCCGAGCGTCCGACGGCGGGGATGATACTGGCCGCGGGTCGAGGCGAGCGCATGCGGCCCTTGACGGACGTTACGCCCAAGCCCTTGCTGCGCGTCCACGGTCAATCCCTGATCGAGCGCCACGTGGTGCGCTTGGTGGGCGCCGGCATCGATCGCATCGTGATCAATCTTGCCTGGCTGGGTTCGCAGATCCGCGAGCACCTGGGCGACGGGGCGCGTTATGGCGCGAGCATCTCCTACAGCGACGAGGCGCCCCGCGCGCTCGAAACCGCCGGCGGCATTTTTCGGGTGCTGCCCCATCTCGCTCCCGGCCCCTTCGCCGTGGTCGCAGGCGATATCTATACGGATTTTCCGCTCGAGACGCTGCGACTGGATGCCGCTCGCGATGCGCACCTGGTGTTGGTCCCCACTCCCGGTTACCTGAAGGGCGATTTCGGCATCGAGGCCGGCGAGGCCAAGGCGGCGGCTGCCGAGCTCCATACATTTTCCGGCATCGCGGTTTATCGCGCCGCGTTCTTCGCCGACTGCGTCGACGGCGTATTTCCTCTCAAGCCGCTGATGCTGCGTTCCATGGCGGCCGGACGCTGTTCCGCGCAGCTCTATACCGGGTTTTGGGAGGACGTGGGAACGCCTGAACGGCTGGCCGCGATCAATGGCCGGCGGGTACCCTAGCGGCGCCGGAGCGCGAGCTCGGCCGTCCGCGTGCGCCGAAAATCGATGCAAAAGTCCGTTCCTCGTGGATTTTTTCGATGCAAGACCCGCTGGAGTACAATTGCCGCATGTCCGAGTTCAAAGGCATCCCCATCCGCCCGGCGCGCAGCGGCGAGAAGTACACCACCTCGCAGGGCTTCACGGCCATCAAGGACGGCGTCAAGCAGTCGCAACTTCCCGCGCAAGGTGCCGGCGCGGCCCCACGCAAGCCTGCATGGCTGCGCGCGCCCTTAGGGACCGGCGCTGCCTTCGGCGCGGTGAAGCAAATCGTGCGCGAGCATCGCCTGAGCACGGTGTGCGAGGAGGCGAAGTGTCCCAACATCGGTGAATGCTGGAACGCGGGAACCGCCACCATCATGCTGATGGGATCGGTGTGTACGCGCGCGTGCCGCTTCTGCGCGGTGGATACCGGCAACCCGCGCGGCTGGCTGGACGCGGAGGAACCCGAGAACGTCGCCAAGTCGGTCGAACTGATGCGGCTCAAGTACGTGGTGCTGACCTCCGTGAACCGCGACGATCTGAGCGATGGCGGCGCCGCGCACTATGCCGCTGCCGTGCGCGCCATCAAGCGCGTGAACCCCGGCACCGCGGTGGAAGCGCTGACACCGGATTTTCAGGGCGTCATGGCGGACGTACGGACCGTGCTTGATTCCGGCGTTGACGTGTTCGCGCAGAACGTCGAGACCGTGAGGCGCCTGACGCATCCGGTCCGCGATCCGCGGGCCGGGTACGAGCAGACCATCGGCGTGCTCGCGGCGGCCAAGATCTACAAACCCGCCGTCCTCACCAAGACTAGTTTGATGCTCGGATTGGGTGAGACCGAAGCGGAAATTCGCGACACCTTGACGGATTTGCGCGCAGCGCAGGTCGACGTGGTGACCCTGGGGCAGTATCTGCGCCCCACGGCAAATCACTTGAATGTGGAGAGATTCGTCACCCCGCAGGAATTCGACCGCTATCGGGAATGGGCGCTGGAACTTGGGTTTCTGGAATGCGTGTCCGGACCGCTGGTGAGATCCAGCTATCGCGCCGAACAGGCGTTGGCGCGCAACAATGCGGGGCTGGACAACGCAACGCTTGCCGCCAAGGCGCTGGCGCGCTGAGTGCGATGAACGGTCTGCCTGTGATTCGTTACCTCGGGACGGCGCCGTACGAACCGACATGGCACGCCATGCAGCGCTTCACCGACGAGCGGCAAGACTTCACGCCCGATGAGATCTGGTTCGCGGAGCATCCGCCCGTATTCACCCTCGGGCTGAATGCCAGCCGCGAGCACTTGCTGGCGCCCGGCGACATCCCGGTGGTGCAAATCGACCGGGGCGGCCAGGTGACCTATCACGGTCCCGGGCAATTGATGATTTATCCCTTGCTGAACTTGCGCCGGCTGAAGTTGGGTCCGCGCGACTTGGTGGTGGCGCTCGAAAATGCCGTGATCGCCTATGCGGCGACGCGCGGATTGACCGCCGCCGGATCTCGGCAGGCGCCGGGGGTATACATCGACGGCGCGAAACTCGCCAGCATTGGCCTGCGCATCCGGCGCGGCGCGTGCTATCACGGCATGGCGCTCAATGTGTCCTTGGATCCGCAGCCGTTCGAACGCATCAATGTGTGCGGATATCGCGATTTACGCGTGACGCGACTCGCCGACCATGGAGTGCGCGGCGGCCTCGAAACGGTGGCGCGGGATTTGACGCCGCACTTGCTGCGTAATCTGGGGTACGAGCCGGATGCCATGCATCCCGGCGACAGTGCCCCTCGTTACAGCGCCATCAAGACCGATTTGCAGGCCGTCAACTCGCGGTAAATCGTGTCCAGCTGTTCGCGGCTGGTCGCGAGCACCATGTAGGTGAGCGCCAGAAAGTTACCGTCCGCGCTGGTGCGGGTTTTCACCCGGGATTCCGCGATGGGTCCGGCGTGCCGCTCGATGATGGCCTGGGTAAGAGCACGCAGGTCGCTGCCCTGACGGCCCATGACCTTGATGGGGAATTCACTGGGAAACTCCTGTACCGGCGTGCCGCTCATAGCGCCGGTGTCCTGCCCAGTTCGCGGACATAGTTGGTGAATGCAATGCTCATCCGCTTGAAAAGCGGCCCCGGCTTACCCGCGCCCACCGGCACGCCGTCGAGTTTCGTCACCGGCAACACGCCGCGGGTCGAGAACGCCAGCCAGATTTCGTCCGCGGCGCGCAGCGCCGATTCCGGAATCGGCGCGCTCACGTTGCGTATCGACAGAAGATCGGCGAGTTCCGTCACCACATCGCGGGTGGTGCCCGGCAGGATGTGATGGCTGTTCGGCGGGGTATGGATGACGGAGTTCTTCACGACGTGAACCGTGGTGGAAGAGCCTTCGGTCAATTCGCCGTTCTCCAGCATGATGGTTTCGAACGCACCGGCGTCCGCGGCCAACTTCTTCAACAAGAGATTTCCTAGCAGGGACGTGGACTTGATGTCGCGCCGCGCCCAGCGGATTTCCGGTGCGGTCACGGCGGCCACGCCGTTGTCCGCAAGGGCGGACGGCAGCGGCTCGAGCTCCGTGAGGTACGCGAACAAGGTCGGCTTCAGCCCTTCGGGCCACAGATGATTGCGGCCGAACTCGGCGCCGCGGCTCACCTGCATGTAAAGATAGGCCTCGTCGGCATGATTACGAGAGATCAATTCCTGGCAGACATGGGCCCAATCTCCATGCGCCAACGGCGGCGTCATGCGGATCCCGCCAAGGCTGCGGTTGAGGCGGTCCAAATGCTGGCGCAGCCGAAAGGGCCGCGATCCGTAGACGGGGATGACTTCGTAAACTCCATCGCCAAACAGAAAGGCGCGATCGAACGGCGAAATCCGCGCTTCGGTGAGCGGCAAAAAGTTGCCGTTCAAGTAGCAAACCGGCAGCGGTCCGCTCATGCGAACCATAGACGAATGGTATCGATGAGCCGCCGCCACCAGCCGCCGGCGGGAACCGGTTTGAGCGGTTGCAACGGCACCGTGGCCAGGCTCTTGCCGCCGCTGAACACGCGCAGCGTGCCGACATTGGCATCCGCGGCCAGCGGCGCGATGAGCTTCGGCATGACATCCACCACCGTATTGACGGCGCTCTGGCCGCGCGCCAGCGTCATGTATAGATCCTCCTTGATGCCCACTTCCACGGGCGACTGCGCCGCCTTCCAAACGCGCGTGCTGGCCAACACGGCGCCGCCTTTCACCACGAGTTTGGTGTCATAGAACGTGAAGCCGTAGCTCAACAACGCGGCGCTGGCATTCTCCCGGCCTTTCATGCTGGTCGATCCGAGGACCACCGAGACCAGGCGCATGCCGTCCCGATGCGACGAGGTCACGAGACAGAAACCGGCGGAATCGGTGTGGCCGGTTTTCAATCCGTCGACGCTGGGATCTTTCTCGAGCAGGCCATTGCGATTTTGCTGCTTGATGCCGTTGTGCTCGAACTCGCGTATCGAGTAGTACTTATAGAACTGCGGGAAATCGCGGATCATGGCATTGGCCAGCTGCGACATGTCGCGCGCGGTGGTGTAGTGCTGCGGCGAGGGGAGTCCCGTACTGTTCTCGAAATGCGTCCCGACCATGTTCAATTGCTTGGCGGTGGAATTCATCAGTTGCACGAAGGTGTCTTCGGTCCCGGCGATGCGCTCCGCCAGAGCGATGGTGGCATCGTTGCCGGACTGCACGATCATGCCGAGGATGAGATCCTGAACCGTCACCGGCTTGCCGAGCTCGATGAACGTGCGCGATCCCTCGGAACGCCAAGCATGCTCGCTCACGTTGACCATGTCCTCCAGCTTGAGTTTGCCGGCGGCCAATTCGCGGAAAACGATGTAGGCGGTCATCAGTTTCGTAAGGCTGGCCGGCTCCATCCGCGCCGCCGGTTCCTTCTCGGCGAGCACCTGGTTGGTTTGGTAGTCGACCAAAATATAAGCGCGGGCGTCGACTTGAGGCGCAGTGGGGATTGCGATGGCGGGCGGTGCTGCCGGCGTCGATGTCGCAGTTGCCTTCGCGGCAGTGGTTGGAGCTGCCGCGGTTGGAGCTGCGGCCGTGGCGGGTACGGCGGCCCAACAGGCCGCCCCCATGATGCTCGCGATGGAGAGACTCGCAATCAGATGACGATACATGGTCAATGCATACCTTGGGTGAAAGCTAGGAGCCTGTCTTAAGTATCGCGTGTTGCGGGGAACCCTCAGACAGGCTGCTAGTGTACTTGGGTTCGCCATAGGGCAATAGACGCTCAATCCAGCGCAAGATGGGCATCATGGATGCCGGCTTGCTCCAGTGCCGCAACGATGCGATCGAATTCGGCGACATCGGGCACCGGACCGATCCTGACGCGATACATCCTGCGGCCGGCGATTTCATTGTCGCGGACGAATACCTTGCCATACTCGCCCGTGCGCAACTTCTCCGCCAGGCGCTCGGCGTTCTTCGGGTCGCTGAATGCGCCGGCCTGTATGAACAGGCTGCCGGGGACCGGAACGGCGGCGGGCGATTCGGCCGCAGCCTGCGCATCCGTCTGAGGCGCGGCATCGAGGCTGCGTACCTCCACCATGGCAGTGCCGTTGCGCAGCATGTCCAGCTTGGACGCGGCGGTATAGGACAGGTCGATGATTCGATTGCCGACGAAGGGTCCGCGATCGTTGATGCGAACCACCACACTGCGCCCATTCTGCAAGTTGGTGACGCGCGCATAGGCGGGCAAGGGCAGAGTCTTGTGGGCAGCCGTCATGCCGTACATGTCATAGGGCTCGCCGCTGGATGTCTGGGCCTTGTGGAAGCCGGGCCCGTACCAGGATGCGACACCGCGCTCGACATAGCCGACACTCGAGGACAGCACGAAGTAGCGTTTGCCTAGAACGTCGTAAAACGGCGGATTGCCGTTGCGAGAGCGCGGCTCGATGCGGGGCACCGCGTCGGGTACCGATGCCGCCGTCGCCGGTGCCGTTTCGAGCGGCGGCTGAGGTTGCGGGGCGGTTGGGCGTGGCGGTGCGCTGGAGCACGCGGCGACCCCGCACACGACCAGGGCGCAGCACGGCAAGGCCAATGCGCGCGTGAGCTTCACGGCGTGGTCGCGGGGGGCGAGGCCGGGGTGACTGGGATCGGTGAGGCCGTCTGGGGTGCGGCTGGGGCGGGCGAAGCCGCCGCCGGCTGGGCAGCCGCGGGCGACTGCCCGGCGTCGGCCTCGAGCATGCGCTGCTTGACGGCGGTGGCCAATTCGTAGACCGCCATGGCGTACAGCGCGCTGTGGTTGTAGCGGGTGATCACGTAGAAATTATTGTAGCCGACGCGCCAATGGACGCCGTCCGCCTCATCGACGGCGATCAGAAGGGTGGGAGCTTCCCCGGGTAGCGCGCTGTCAAAGTTGACCCCTTTCGCCGTGAGCGAGGCGACGGTCTCCGACAACACCAGCTTGCGGCCATCCAGATCGGCAGCCCGCTCGGGCGCGACGCTGGCTTCCGCCAAGACGGGTTCGCCCGCATTCCAGCCGTGCTCCTTCAAGTAGTTGCCGACGCTGGCGCAGACATCCAGCCAATCGCTCCACAAGTCGATGCGACCGTCGGCATCCGCATCGACGCCGAAGCGCCGGTAGTTCGAGGGCATGAACTGCGGTGCGCCCATGGCACCGGCGTAAGACCCCTTGACGGTCTTGGGGTCGAGGCGGCCGTCACGGGTGAGCAGCAGAAATTGCTCCAGCTCGTCACGGAAGAATTTTGCGCGCGGCGGGTAGTCGAAGGACAGCGTGGCCAGTGCGTCGAGCACGCGGTAGGCGCCCGTGCGCCGCCCGTAAAAAGTCTCGACACCGAGAATCGCTGCCAGGTATTCCGGCGCCACACCACTGTGGATGCTGGCTTGATCGAGAGCCTGGCGGTGCGCCGTCCAGAATTCCACGCCCTCTTGAATGCGCCGTTCGGTCACGAAGATCGGGCGATACTCGTACCATGGCTTGGCCTTCTCGGCGGGCTTGGCGATGGCCTCGACGATGGCCGGCTGAAATTCCGCATCCTTGAGCAGCTTGCGCAGAGCGCGCTTTTTGAAGGAATAGGTGTCGGCCATGTGCGCGATGAATTCCTTGACGTCTGCGCGCCGGGTATCGATCGCGGCGGCGGGTTCGACGCAAAACATCGCCAGCGCGGCCGACAGCAGCAGCTTTGACATCCTACGATCCAATGAGTTTGCGATGCGAATGCAGCGACATGAGAATGCCGAAGCCCGCCAACAAGGTGACCATCGAGGTGCCGCCATAGCTGATCATGGGCAGCGGCACCCCCACCACGGGCAGAATGCCGCTCACCATGCCGGAGTTGACGAACACATACACGAAAAAGCTCAGCGCAATCGCCCCGCCGGTCAACCGCGCGAAGGTCCCCTGCGCCTGCATGGCCAGGTACAGAGCGCGGCCGATGACCACGCCGTACAGGGATAGGATCAACAGCTGTCCGAGCAGCCCGAATTCCTCGCCGATCACGGCAAAGATGAAATCGGTGGAGCGTTCCGGGAGGAATTCCAGCTGCGCCTGGCTGCCGTTCATGTAGCCCTTGCCGAAGACCCCGCCGGAGCCGATGGCGATTTGCGATTGGATGATGTGGTAGCCGGCACCGAGCCTGTCGTTCTCCGGGTTCAGGAATGTCAGAATGCGCTGGCGCTGATAGTCGTGGATGAAGTGCCAGGCTCCCCACGCGGCGCCGCCGAGCAAGGGGATCGAGATCAGAATGAGGCTGATCTGCAGTCCGGCCAACAGCATGACGATCAGCCCGGATGCGGCAATCAGCAAGGCGGTTCCCAAGTCCGGCTGCGTGACGATCATGGCGGTGGGAATGGCGATCATGACGCCCATGACGATCAAGTCCAGGAAGGTCGGCGGCAGTGGGCGTTCGTGCATGTACCAGGCACAGGCCATCGGTACCGCGAGCTTCATGATCTCGGAGGGCTGGAAGCGCATGAATCCAATGTCGAGCCAGCGCTGCGCGCCCTTGCCGATATGGCCGGTGACATCCACCACGATGAGCAGCAGCACGCCGATCACATAGGCGATGGGGGCAAACATGCGCAGGTATTGCGGCGTGGCGAATTTGGCCAGAGCCAGCATGGCGGCCACGGCGATACCGATATTGACCAAGTGGTGCTGCACCATGCGCCAGTTCTGTCCCGAGGCGCTATACACCACCAAGATGCCGATGCAGACGATGACCGCCAATACCCCGGTGAGCGGCCCGTCCAAGCCCAGCGCGCGCAGCGTTTTGCCGCCGGCGGTCAGGGTTCTGCGAGTGCGCGACGGCGAGAATTCATCGAAGATCATCGCCGCTCCTAGCGCTCATGGGCTTTGCTCAAGATATTGCCGAGCAGTGGCCAAAGCAGCGCGCCGATAAAGGGCGCGAGCCAGCGGCCGAAGGTGGTCACCGGGTTGCCGGTGGCCCCATCCACCCAGAACAGCACGAATTGGTAGCCTGTCAGCAGCGCGAAAATCGTCAGGCACTGCGAGAGAACGGAGAACACGCGGATGCGCAGACGCAGATGCGTGGCCCAGGCGCCCATGAGCGTGAGCGCCAGCGCGTGCTGCCCCAGCACCACGCCGTTGATCACATCGAGCGCGAGTCCCGAAAAGAACGCCAACGACAGGCCGCCGGCCCGCGGCGACGCGATACACCAATAGAAAACCACCAGCACCAGAAAATCCGGCCGAAAGGCATCGAGCACCGCGGGCAGCGGCAGCACCGCAAGCGCCAAGGCGACCAAGGACGACAGCGCCACGGGCAGGCGGCGGATTCGCCCTTCGCGCATCATTTCTTCGGTACCGGTGCGGGTTTGGGCGGCGGCAATACTTCCGCGGCCTGGGGCTTGAGCCACACGAACAGAAGCTCCTTCGAGCGGTCGAGCGCGGCGGCGGGTTTGACATCGACATCCGCCAGGGACTGCGCGGGGTCGCGCTTGACCTCGGCAATGGTGCCGACCGGATAGCCGGCCGGAAAAACCCCGCCCAAGCCGGAGGTGACCAGCAAGTCGCCGGCGAGTACATCGGCGCTGGTAGGCAGGTAGGGTAGCTTCAAGCGATTGGTCTCGCCGGTGCCAACGGCAATGGTGCGCAGGCCATTGCGATTGATCTGTACGGGGATGGCGTGAGCGGCGTCGCTGACCAGAATGACCTCGCTGGTCATTTGCCCGACACGCGCCACCTGTCCGAACACGCCCCCGGAATCGAGCACCGCCTGGCCCACGTAGATGCCGTCGCCGGCCCCTTTGTCCACCAGCACGCGCTCGCGGAAGGCGTCCAAATCCACGCTCATCACGTCGCCCACGATGAAGCGGTCCGTGACCGCGGCCGTATTGTCGCGCAATGCGCGCAGCCTCTGTGCCTCGGCCTCCAGGGCCTCATAGCGCTGCAGGCGAAACTGCGCCACGCGCAGTTCGGCCTCGAGTTTGGTCTTGTCGGCGCGCAGTGCGTCGCGGGTGGTGACGCTGTCGCGAAACCAGTTCCAACCTTCGAAGGGGCTGGATACCGCGACCTGCACGGGGTAGGCGACGACGGAGAGCAGCCGGCGAATCCTGCCCAGATGATCATAGCGTTTGTCGACGATGATCAGGCCCAAGGCCAGCAGCGCGTACAGGACGCAGCGGAACAGAAGTCCCGTGGTTCGGCCCGAGGCGTCGGTGCTACGAAAGGTGACCATGGGCGCAAGATTTTGTGGACGGGAGCCGGGTCGCTTGCATCACTCCAGTCCGAAAATGCCGGGTCCGTGTTCTTCGGTAAGTTCGAGGATTCGACCGCCGCCGCGCGCCACGCAGGTCAGCGGATCGTCGGCGATGACCACCGGCAAGCCGGTTTCTTCCATGAGCAGCTTGTCGACGTCGCGCAGCAATGCGCCGCCCCCCGTCAATACGATGCCGCGTTCGGCCACGTCGGCGCCGAGCTCGGGCGGGGTCTGTTCCAGCGCTTGCTTGACCGCCCCGACGATGCCTTGCAGGGGTTCTTGCAGGGCTTCCAAGATCTCGTTGGAGTTCAAGGTGAAACTGCGCGGTACGCCCTCCGAGAGGTTGCGTCCCTTGACGGAAATTTCGCGCACCGTCTGGCCGGGATAGGCCGATCCGATCTCCAGTTTGATGCGCTCCGCCGTGGCCTCGCCGATCAGGATGCCGTAATTGCGGCGGACGTAGTTGGTAATGGCTTCGTCGAACTTGTCGCCGCCGATGCGAACGCTGGCCGCGTAGACGATGCCGTTCAGGGAAATGACCGCCACTTCCGAGGTACCGCCGCCGATGTCCAGCACCATGGAGCCGCGTGCTTCCTGGACCGGCAGGCCTGCGCCGACGGCGGCTGCCATCGGTTCCGGCACGATGTCGACGCTACGGGCGCCCGCACCCTCAGCCGACTCCTTGATGGCGCGCCGCTCGACCTGGGTCGAGCCGAAGGGGACGCAGACCAATACCCGGGGACTGGGGCTCAAGAAGCGGTTGCCGTGCACCTTCTTGATGAAGTACTGCAGCATCTTCTCGGTGTAGGTGAAGTCCGCGATCACCCCGTCCTTCATGGGCCTGACGGCGGTGATATGGCCGGGGGTGCGCCCCAGCATGTTTTTGGCTTCCACACCGACGGCGACGATGATTTTACCGCCGCGTGTCGGTTCATCCTGTACCGCGACCACGGAGGGCTCGTTCAGAACGATGCCGCGTTCACGGACGTAGATCAGTGTGTTCGCGGTTCCAAGATCAATTGAGAGGTCATTGGAGAAATAACCTCTAAGGCGTTTGAACATGGGGTATTTTTCGTCAGCTTTTAGGGTTAAAAAAGATCGGCTAATGTAACAACCGACACGACATATCACAAGGCAACGTGTATCATCCTACAAGCTAATTTTGCGTGAGTTGCCGCGCACTTTGAGCAACAATCTATGAGCCTAACCCGTCACGACGTTGAAAAAATTGCGCACCTTGCGCGGCTCTCCATCACCGAGCAGGAGATGCCGGTGTACGTGAGCAGCCTGTCGAGCATCGTCAGCTTCGTCGACGAGCTGTCGCGCGCAGAAACCGCCGGCGTGCAACCCATGGCCCACCCGCTCGAAGGCCAGCACCAGCGGCTGCGCCCCGATGTGCCGACCGAAAGCGACCATCACGAAAAGTACCAAGTCATTGCGCCCGCGGTGGCCGCGGGCTTGTATGTGGTGCCGAGGGTGATCGAGTAGCTGCTATTCTTGAGCGATGCTGCATAACCTCTTCATCGGCGAGCTCGCCGAACGCCTGACCAAGCGACAAATCTCCAGTGTGGAGCTCACCCGGCACTTACTAAGCCGTATCGAGCGCCTGAACCCGGGTTTGAACGTGTTCATCACGCTGACCCCTGAGCGGGCGCTCAAGGATGCGGCTGCCGCGGATGCCCGGCTTGCCGCCGGGGAGACCGGCCCGCTGCTCGGCATCCCCCTCATTCATAAAGACATTTTCTGCACCGACGGGGTGAAGACCAGCTGCGGCTCACGGATGCTGGACAATTTTATTGCCCCCTACGATGCCACCGTGGTCGCGCGCCTCAAAGGTGCCGGCACCGTGATGTTGGGTAAGGCCAACATGGACGAGTTCGCCATGGGCTCGTCCAACGAAACCAGCTACTACGGACCGGTCAAGAATCCTTGGGATACCACCAAGGTCCCCGGCGGCTCATCGGGTGGATCCGCGGCCGCGACCGCCGCGCGGTTGGCCCCGTTTGCCACGGGCACCGATACCGGGGGTTCGATTCGCCAGCCCGCGGCTTTGACCGGCGTGACGGGCCTCAAGCCCACCTACGGGCGCGTGTCTCGCTACGGCATGATTGCCTTTGCCTCCAGCCTCGACCAGGCCGGCGTTTTCGCCCGCAGCGCGAGCGACGCGGCGGCGGTGTTGCAGGTCATGGCGGGGTTCGATCCGCGCGATTCGACCAGCATCGACGCGCCCGTGCCGGACTACTCGAAGGCCTTGGGCACACCGCTCAAGGGATTGAAAATCGGCCTGCTACGCGAGTTCTTCGAGGGGTTGGAACCGCGCAATGCCGCCCTCATCGAAGATGCCCTGACGGTGTACACCGGTTTGGGCGCCGAGACCCGCGAGGTCAGCTTGCCCCATCTGCCGCTGTCGGTGCCCACCTACTACGTGGTGGCGCCGGCCGAGTGCTCATCCAATCTTTCCCGCTTCGACGGCGTGCGCTTCGGCCATCGCTGCAAGGATCCGAAGGACCTCATGGATCTTTACAAGCGTTCGCGAGGCGAGGGCTTCGGCGCCGAGGTGAAGCGCCGCATCATGACCGGCACCTATGTGTTATCGGCCGGATATTTCGATGCCTACTATTTGAAGGCGCAGAAGGCGCGCCGCATGATCACCGACGATTTTCGCACCGCCTTCGACAAGGTCGATCTGGTGATCGGTCCCACGACGCCGACGCCGGCGTTCGGCCTCGGCGCCAAGATCAACGATCCGGTGCTGATGTACTTGAACGACATCTACACCATCGGGGCGAACCTGGCGGGGCTGCCCGGGGTGTCGATTCCCTGCGGCTTCGTCGACGGCCTGCCCATGGGGTTGCAGCTGGTGGGACCGCATTTTGCCGAGGCCAAACTGCTGAACGCGGCGCATCAGTATCAGCAGGCCACGGATTGGCACCGGCACGCGCCGCGCGGGTACGAATAATGAGTAACTGGGAAGTGGTCATCGGGCTGGAAATTCACGCCCAGCTTGCGACGAAGTCGAAGATATTCTCAGGGTCGCCCACGGCATACGGAGCGCCGCCCAACACGCAAGCCGACTTGGTCGATTTGGGTTTCCCCGGGGTGCTTCCGGTGCTGAACCAGCGCGCCGTGCAGATGGCGGTCAAGTTCGGGCTGGCGATCGACGCCTCGGTGGCGCCGCGCTCGGTATTTGCACGCAAGAATTACTTTTATCCGGATCTGCCCAAGGGCTATCAAATCAGCCAGTACGAGTTGCCCATCGTGGCGCGCGGCTCGCTGAAGGTGATGCTGGACGACGGCACGGTCAAAACCATCGGCATTACACGGGCGCATCTGGAAGAGGATGCCGGCAAATCGCTGCATGAGGGGTTGGCCAATGCCACCGGCATCGATTTGAACCGCGCGGGCACGCCGCTCTTGGAAATCGTCTCCGAGCCCGACATGCGTTCCGCCAAGGAAGCCGTGGCGTACATGAAGAAGATCCATACCCTGGTGCGCTACCTGGAAATTTGCGACGGCAATATGCAGGAGGGCTCGTTCCGCTGCGATGCCAATGTGTCGGTGCGGCCGAAGGGTCAGGAGAAGTTCGGCACCCGCGCCGAGATCAAGAATTTGAATTCCTTCCGATTCGTCGAGAAGGCCATTCAGTACGAAGTGGCGCGCCAGGTCGAGCTCATCGAGGGCGGCGGCACGGTGGTGCAGGAGACGCGGCTGTACGATTCCGACAAGGATGAGACGCGCTCGATGCGCTCCAAAGAGGAGGCCAACGACTACCGGTATTTCCCGGATCCCGACCTGCTGCCGGTTGAAATCGACGCCGCGTTCATTGCGTCGGTTCGCGCCTCGTTGCCCGAGCTGCCGGATCAGAAGGCGGCGCGGTTTGCCAAGGATTTCGCCCTGTCGGCCTACGATGCCGGAGTACTCTCCGCCAGCCGCGAACTCGGCGCTTATTTCGAGGCGGTGATCGCGGGGGTGGGCGCGGGCCATGCCAAGCTCGCGGCGAATTGGGTCATGGGCGAATTGTCGAGCGCGCTGAATCGCGACAATATCGACATCGAGAATGCGAAGGTCGATCCCAAGCAGCTCACCGGGCTGCTGCTGAGGATCGTGGATGCAACGATTTCCGGCAAGATCGCGAAGGAAGTTTTCGAGGCCATGTGGTCCGAGGGCAAACCGGCGGACGCCATCATCGAAGCGAAGGGACTGCGCCAGATCACCGATGCCGGCGCCATCGAAGGGGTGATCGACGCGGTCATGGCGGCCAATCCCGCGCAGTTGGCGGACTATCGCTCGGGCAAGGACAAATTGTTCGGTTTCTTCGTCGGGCAGGTCATGAAGGCGACGGGCGGCAAGGCGAATCCCGCACAGCTCAACGAACTCCTGAAGTCCAAGCTGGGCGGCGGCAATGCATGATCGAGATACCTTGCGCCGCTTTCTATTCGAGCGCTACCCGATTCGCGGGCACCTCGTTCATATGGATGCGGCCTGGCGCGCGCTGATCGAACATCGCGACTATCCGGGTCCGATCCGCGACACGCTCGGAGAAGCGGTGGTCGCCTCCCTGCTGCTGGCGGCGACCATCAAATTCGACGGTGTGCTGTCGCTGCAGCTGCAGGGGGATGGCCCGGTGCACCTGCTGCTCGCGCAATGTACCAGCGGCTTGAGCGTCAGAGGCCTGGCTCGCCATCGAGAGGTGAGTGCCGGCGGCGAGTTGAATATTCGCGGCCTGGTGGGCCAGGGCAATTTAACCGTGACCTTGGAAACCGACGACGGCGCTCAGCGCTACCAGGGCATCGTGCCCATCGACGGCGGGCGCCTGGCCGATTCGCTGCAGGCATACTTCCAGAATTCGGAGCAACTGCCCACGCGCCTGTGGCTGCACGCGAACGAACAAGGCGCCTCGGGGTTGCTGCTGCAAAAACTTCCAGGCACCGGTTCGGTGCGCACCACCGATGTTGAATCGATCGAGGACGCCTGGCGGCGCGTGCAGCTCATCGCCGATACCCTGACGCCCGTGGAACTGCGCACACTGGCGGATGAGGAAATTCTCCACCGGCTGTTCAACGAAGACGACCTGCGCCTGTTCGAACCCGCGCCCGTGTATTTCCGCTGCCGCTGCTCGCGCGAACGTGTGGTCAGCATGCTGCAGGGATTGGGCGAAACGGAGACCCGCTCGGTGATCGCCGAGCGCGGCAAGGTGGAGGTGCACTGCGATTTCTGCAATCGCGCCTATGTCTTCGACGCGGTGGACGTGGCTCAGCTGTTCAAGGCTCCCGTGGCCGCCGACAGCGGCTCCGTTCACTGACGTATCGGCGCCCGGTAAGTCGCTACCGAGCATGTCGTCGCTGGGCAAGTGGTTGTCCAACATGTCATTGCTGATCAGGCCGTTGCTGAGCGTTGGGTTGCTGGTCATCGCGTCGATGGGCGTCGCGCTGCCCCAGGATGGTGGCCCGGCTGCCGGTGCACCCTTCTACGCGAATACTGCCGAGAAAATTCCCTCCGCGGCGGTACTCACCGCCCTCGGCCGCGAGTTGTTCGCAGATCCGGCATTGTCGGCTTCGGGAAAAATCGCCTGCGCCGGCTGTCACGATCCGAAACATGCCTTCGGGCCGGCAAACGATTCGCCGGTGCAGCGTGCCGGCCGCAACGGACGCTTATCCGGCGTGCGTGCCGTGCCTTCGCTTAAGTACGCACAGAATATTCCACCCTTCACCGAGCATTTCGTCGACGATGAGGGAGACGACAGCGTCGATCAGGGCCCCGCCGGCGGACGCACCTGGGATGGGCGCGCGGCATCGCTGCATGAGCAGGCACGCCTGCCGTTGTTCTCGCCTTTGGAAATGGCGAACACAGATGCGGATGCCGTGGTACGCAAGGTGCGGCAAGGGCGCTACGCGGCGCAATTTCGTGCAGCGTTCGGCGCCGCGATCTTCGACGATGCAGCGGCGGCATTCAAAGGAATCTCGATGGCACTGGAGGCTTACCAGCAGAGTTCCGCCGAGTTCTATCCCTACAGCAGCAAGTACGACGCCTATCTTCGGCGCGAGGCGGCCTTGAGCGAGCAGGAGCTGCGCGGACTGGCCGCTTTTATTGATCCAGGAAAAGGAAATTGCGCCCGCTGCCATCCGGCTGCCGCGAGAAACGGGGCGTTGCCGCAGTTCACCGATTTCGGTTTCGCCGCCATCGGCGTGCCGCGCAATCGGCGCATTCCCGTCAATGCGGATCCACATTACTTCGATTTGGGATTGTGCGGACCGCTGCGCACCGACTTGCGCAGCCGCTTGGAGTATTGCGGCATGTTCCGCACCCCGACCTTGCGCAACGTGGCGCTGCGGCCGGTGTTCTTTCACAACGGGGTGATGCATTCCCTGCGAGATGCCGTGCGATTCTATGCCGAGCGGGATACGCAGCCGCAGAAATGGTATCCGCGGGGCGGCGATGGCAGCCTGGCGAAATTCGATGACTTGCCTGCGGCGTATCTGGCCAACGTGGATCGGCAAGCACCCTTCGATCGGCAGGCCGGCGATGTTTCGGCGTTGAGCGACGCCGACATCGACGACATCGTGGCCTTCCTGCGGACCTTGACCGATGGCTACCTGGCTACAGTGCCGACACCCCCGCCAGCTCCGTCAGGCTCTGTGCCCGGGTCAGGGCGATGAACTCTCTTATATAGGCGGCCTCGGCGCCGCCTCGGGTGGTCGCGGCATACAGCTCGCAGCGCAATCCCGAAGGCCCAATGGGGCGGGAAACGACGTAACCACGCTCGATGTAGTTGCCCACCGTCCAGGACGGCAGAGCGGCAATGCCGCGGCCGCTTGCCACCAGTTGCAGGATGGCCACGGTCAGCTCGGCGGTGCGTCTTTTCGGGTTGACGTGGGCGGGCGTCAGGCAGTGCTTCATGACATCCAGCATCTCGTCCGGTACCGGATAGGTGATCAAGGTTTCTGCCGCGAAGTCAGCCGCTTCCAGCCAGGCCTTGGCAGCCAGCCGATGGCGGGGGCTCATCAAAGCCACGCTTTCGTAGCGAAACAGCGGGCTGAAGGTGATGGTGGGGTGGGCTTCTTGCCGATCATGAATGATGGCCAATTCGGCCTCGCCCTGATCCAGCAGCGGCAGGGGGTCGACGACGAAGCCGGAAATGATGTCCAGCTCCACCTCGGGCCACAGGGTGCGGTAGGCATCCATCGCGGGCATGAGCCAGTCGAAGCAGTTGTGGCATTGGACGGCTACCCGGAGGGGGCCGGCGTGGCCCTGGGCGAGGCGCGCCACGTCCCGGCCCGCCTCGGCCACCTGGGGCAGAACCGCCTTTGCCAGGGCCAGGAGTCGCTGGCCGATGGCGGTGAAGCGCAGCGGGCGGACGTTCTTTTCCACCAGAGCGGCCCCATAGTGGCTTTCCAGGGCCTTGAGCTGATGCGACAGCGCCGACTGGGTCAGAAACAGGCGAGCCGCTGCTTTGGACAGGCTGCCGCACTCGGCTAAGGCCAATAACGTTTCCAAATGGCGGATTTCAAGGGCGGTGGACGACATGAGCCCGATTCATTCGTGATATTAGAATAATGAGATTGAATCAAATCGTAGGCTCCAGCATGCTGATTGTCGAGGTAGTCCGTGTCCGACCCGATCGTTTCATTCGAATTTTTTCCGCCCGGCGATGAGGCGATGGCGCAGCAGCTCTGGCAATCCGTCCAGCGGTTGGCGCCCCTGCGCCCGAGCTTTGTGTCGGTGACCTACGGCGCCGACGGGTCTACCCGCACGCGGACCCATGAATGCGTATTGCGAATCTTGCGCGAGACCGATCTTCGCGTCGCCCCGCATTTGACCTGCGTGGGCGCATCGCGCGCCGAGGTTCTTGAGATCGCGCGGGGCTATTGGCAGCAAGGCGTGCGGCACTTGGTGGCGCTGCGCGGCGATGCCCCCGCGGGCAACCTGTCGGCGGACGGTCGTTATCGGCCGCATCCCGAGGGTTTCGCGTATGCATCGGACCTCGTCAGCGGTCTGCGCCAGGTGGGAGAATTTGAAATATCCGTGGCGGCCTACCCGGAAGGCCATCCTGAGTCCGGCGGCGTCGACGCCGATTTGGAAAACTTGAAACGCAAACTGGACGCCGGTGCCAGCCGCGCGATTACTCAGTTCGTTTTCGACACGGATTTCTTCCTGCGTTATCGGGATCGCTGTGCCGCCGAAGGAATTCGCGCCAGCATTGTCCCCGGGATATTGCCGATCACGCGCTTTCCGCAATTGTTGCGGGTCGCACAGCGCTGCGGGGCGTCGGTGCCCGACTGGCTGCACGCCCGCTTCGATGGATTGGATGATGATCCCGATACTCGCCGCATGATTGCCGCAAACGTGGCCATCGAGCAGGTGCAGCGGCTGCGCCAGCACGGTGTCGAAGAGTTTCACTTCTACACCTTGAATCGCGCCGAGCTCACTTATGCCATTTGCCACGCGCTGGGCCTCCGGCCGCGTTCGAACGAGGCGCGGGTGGCTTGATGGTTATGTCGCGGGAATCTACGGCCGCTGCCTTCACGGCGCTGCTCGAACGGCGGCTGGTGATATTCGACGGCGCCATGGGCACGATGATCCAGCGCCATCGCTTCGGCGAGGAACAATTCCGCGGCGAGCGCTTCAAGGACTGGCGCAGCGACCTGCGCGGCAACAACGACCTGCTGGTGCTCACTCAGCCTAAGATCGTCGAAGACATCCATCGCGCCTACTTCGATGCGGGCGCGGATGTCATTTCCACCAACACCTTCAATTCCACCTCGGTGTCGCAGGCCGATTACGGCATGCAGTCCCTGGTCGGGGAATTGAACTTGGCCGCCGCGCGCCTGGCACGCCAAGTGGCGGACGAGGTCACGGAGAGGACCGGCTCGCAGCGTTTCGTCGCCGGCGCCTTGGGGCCCACCAGCCGCACCGCATCCCTGTCGCCGGACGTGAACGATCCGGGTTTTCGCAACATCAGTTTCGATGAGTTGGTGGCTGCCTATTCCGAGGTCACGCGCGCGCTGATGGCCGGCGGCGTGGACCTGATCTTGATCGAGACGGTGTTCGACACGCTGAATGCCAAGGCCGCGCTGTTCGGCGTGCGCCAAATATTCGACGAGGTGGGGCGCGAGCTGCCCATCATCGTCTCCGGCACGATTACCGATGCCTCCGGCCGGACGCTGTCGGGCCAAACCACCGAGGCATTCTGGAATTCCATCCGTCATGCGAAGCCGCTGCTGGTCGGCCTCAATTGCGCGCTGGGCGGCAAACAGCTGCGGCCCTACATGGAGGAGCTGTCGCGCATCGCCGATACCTACGTGTGTGCGTATCCGAATGCGGGACTGCCCAATGCCTTCGGCGAATACGATGAAACCGCGCTGGAAACGGCCGAGATACTGAAGGACTTCGCGGCCAACGGATTCGTGAACATGGTGGGCGGCTGCTGCGGCACGACGCCGGAGCACATCCGCGCCATCGTGCGGGCCGTCGAGGGGATACCGCCGCGCGTGGTACCGAGCGTCGAGTCGGCCTGCCGCCTGAGCGGCCTGGAGCCCCTCACCATCGATGCCCGAAGCTTGTTCGTCAACGTGGGCGAGCGCACCAACGTCACGGGCTCGGCCAAGTTCCGCAAGCTCATCGAGGCCGGCGATTACACCGCCGCGGTCGACGTGGCGCGCCAGCAAGTGGCGAACGGCGCGCAGATGATCGACGTGAACATGGACGAGGGCATGCTCGACTCGCAGGCGGCCATGGTGAAGTTCTTAAGCTTGATCGCCGGCGAGCCGGACATTGCGCGCGTGCCCGTCATGATCGACTCCTCCAAATGGTCGGTGATCGAGGCCGGATTGAAGTGCGTGCAAGGCAAGGGCATCGTCAACTCGATCAGCCTGAAGGAAGGCGAAGAGGCATTTCTCGCGCATGCCAGGCTGTGCCTGCGCTACGGCGCCGCGGTCGTGGTGATGGCCTTCGACGAAAAAGGACAGGCCGACACCATTGAACGCAAAGTGACGATCTGCGAACGCGCCTATCGCATATTGACCGAGCGGATCCACTTTCCGCCGGAAGACATCATTTTCGATCCCAATATCTTTGCCGTGGCGACCGGTATCGAGGAACACAACCGCTACAGTCTGGATTTCATCGAGGCGACCGCCGCCATCAAGCAGCGCATGCCGCTGGTGCATGTCAGCGGCGGCGTGAGCAATGTGTCGTTTTCATTTCGCGGCAACGAGCCGGTCCGCGAGGCGATGCACTCGGTGTTTCTGTACCACGCCATCCGCGCCGGGCTCACCATGGGCATCGTCAATGCCGGCCAGTTGGCCATCTACGAGGATATTCCCGCCGATCTGCGTGAGTGCGTCGAAGACGTCATCCTGGCGCGCCGCGACGATGCCACGGAACGGCTGCTGGAGATCGCCGAACGGTTCAAGGGCGGGGGCGGCGCCAAGCGCGGCGATGATCTCGAGTGGCGCAAGCTGCCCGTGGAAGAACGGTTGCAGCATGCCCTGATCAAGGGGCTGGATGAGTTCGTATTCGAGGATACGGAAGAGGCGCGCCTGAAGTCGACGCGGCCGCTCGACGTCATCGAGGGGCCGTTGATGGACGGCATGAACGTGGTGGGCGATCTGTTCGGCGCGGGCAAAATGTTTCTGCCGCAAGTGGTCAAGTCCGCACGGGTGATGAAGAAAGCCGTGTCGGTATTGATTCCCTATATCGAAAAGGAAAAATCCGGCGCCAGCCGCTCGAACGGCAAGGTGGTCATCGCCACCGTCAAGGGCGACGTGCACGACATCGGCAAGAACATCGTCGGCGTGGTGCTGCAATGTAATAACTTCGAGGTCATCGATCTAGGGGTCATGGTCTCGTGCGAGAGGATCTTGGAAGCGGCCACGCGCGAGGGCGCCAATCTCATCGGTCTCTCCGGGCTGATCACGCCGTCCTTGGATGAAATGGTCCATGTCGCCAAGGAAATGCAGCGTCTCGGTTACAAGCAGCCGCTGTTGATCGGCGGCGCCACCACCTCGCCGGCGCATACCGCGGTGAAGATCGATCCGCAGTACCAGGGTGGGGTGATTTACGTCAAGGATGCATCGCGCTCGGTGGGTGTATGCCAGCAATTGGTGACCCAGAGCACGAGCGCTGCCTATGTGGCCGGCATCAAAGCAGAAAACGAACAGCGCCGCGAGCAACATCGCAACAAGAGCGCCAAGGCGCCGCAGCTGTCGCTGGCCAGTGCGCGTGCCAAGAAGTTCAAGATCGACTGGTCGGCCTATACGCCGCCGAAACCTGCATTCCTGGGGCTGAAGGCCTTCGATGATTATCCGCTCGCGGAACTGAAGCCCTACATCGACTGGATGCCTTTCTTCAATGCCTGGGAATTTGCCGGCAAGTTTCCCGACATTCTCAAGGATGCGGTGGTGGGCGAGGCCGCCAGCAGCCTGTATGCGGATGCGACTCGCATGCTCGACCGGTTGATCGAGGAGAAATGGCTCGAGGCGCGCGCCGTGATCGGATTCTTTCCCGCCAACAGCGTGGGCGATGATGACATTCAAGTATTTGCCGATGAGCGGCGCGAGGGCATCGCGCTGCGCCTGCATCACCTGAGGCAGCAGAAATCCAAGCCCCAGGACCAGGCGCAGTTATGTTTGAGCGATTTCGTGGCGCCTGCCTCGAGCGGCCGCGCCGACTACATCGGCGCATTCGCGGTCACCGCCGGCATCGGCATCGAGAGCCACGTGGCCAGGTTCGAGGCGCAGCACGATGACTACAGCAGCATCATGCTGAAGGCGCTGGCGGACCGGCTGGCAGAAGCGTTGGCGGAGCGCCTGCACGAGCGAGTGCGGCGCGAGTTCTGGGCCTACGCACCGGACGAACAGCTGGACAATGCGGCACTGATCGGCGAGCAATACCGCGGCATCCGGCCTGCCCCGGGCTATCCGGCCTGTCCCGATCACACCGAAAAGGCGCTGTTGTGGCGGCTGCTCGATGCCGATCGAACGGCGGGAATCCGCCTGACCGAATCGTTCGCGATGTTCCCGACCGCCGCGGTGAGCGGATTTTATTTCTCGCACCCCAAGGCCCACTATTTCGGCGTCGGCAAGATCGACCGCGATCAGGTGGTAAGCTATGCTCAACGCAAAGGAATGACCGTGAACGAAGCAGAACGCTGGCTGGCGCCGATTCTTGGTTATGACCCGGATGCGGGGGACGCTGCCGATGCAGCCTAGTCACGAGCGAACCGCCTTCGTCACCGGCGGCACCGGATTCGTCGGCCTGAACTTAGTCAAGGAGCTGATGATTCGGGGCTGGGATGTCACCGCTCTGCACCGGCCTTCCTCGGACCTCAAATTGCTCAAGCGTTTCCGCCCCAAGCTCGCCGTGGGTGCGCTCACCGATCCGGCCGCATTGGCGGCGGCGATCCCTCAGGGTATCGATACGATTTTCCACGTGGCCGGCAATACCAGCATGTGGCGCGGCGGCGATGCGCAGCAGACCCGCGACAATGTCGAGGGGACGCGCAACATCGTCGAGGCGGCACTGGCCAAGGGTGTGCGTCGGCTGGTGGTGACCTCGTCGATTTCGGCGTACGGCATGGTTTCCGGGGAAATCGATGAGCAGACGCCGAGCCTTGCGGCGAACTCGCAGGTCAACTATCAGAAGACCAAGTGGCAGGCCCAGGAGATTGCCCGCGCCGCCGTAGCGAAGGGGCTGCAAGTCGTCATCATGCAGCCCGGCGCCATCATGGGTCCCTACGATGTGGGCACGTGGTCTCGATTGTTCCTCATGGTCCGCGACGACAAGTTGCCGGGGGTGCCGGCCTCCATGCTCACGTTCACGCATGTACGGGAAGTGGTCGCGGCCCACATCGCCGCCGCCGACAAGGGCGAGAACGGCGGCGCCTACCTGCTCGGCGGCGAGAATAGATCCATGCTGGAGCTGGTGAGCGAAATCGCCGTATTGGTCGGCAAACCGGTGCCCACCAAAGTCATGTCGACCGCCATGCTGCGCATCGCGGCGGGCGCGGGCGGCCTGGCCAGCCGCTTTACCGGCAAGCAGCCACCGATCACGCCGGAAATGGTCGAGACCATCTCCAAGAGCGTGAGCACGAAGTCCACCAAGGCGCAGCGCGAGCTGGGCTACCGCATCGTGCACTTGAAGGAGATGGTCAAGGATTGTTACGACTGGATGGTGGCGGAAGGCCGCATCTAGCGAAACTCAACACCCGCGCGGGATGCGTCGCCCCCCGGGGACGACTCAAGGTTTCGAGGCCGCAGGTAGTTCTGCGACAGGCTTAGCAGCGGCGGGTTTTGCGGTAGCAGGCTTCGCTGCGGCCAGAATATCGTCGGCCAGAGCGGCATAGTTGCCGTCGAAGTGATGGCCGCCTTTCACTTTCACGATGTGGAACTTGCCGGGGTCGAGCTTCGGACACAGTGAATCGTGTTCGTCTTCCCCGTAGATACACAGCACCGGGATGCCGGTGATGCGATTGACCTCAGGTAGTGTCGCGGGCCCCGACATATCGTCCGAGATCCAGCTGCTGACATGGAATTCAAACAGGGCATGTTCGGACATGCCGAGTATCGCCATCAGCGCCACGTAGGCCTTGGTGGCATCCGGCAGGCGATTGACGGCGAAGGGCAGCACGTCGGCTCCCTGTGAGTAGCCGATGAGCAGCACGCGCTGCTTGCCGAAGTGGGACAGGTAGTGGCGGATCATCCGGTCCGTATCGGCGGCCACGCTGTCCGGTGTCCTGGCGGACCAGTAGTAGCGCAGGGAATCGAGCCCGACGACGGGAATGCCGCGGGCACTCAAGGCGGCGGCGATGTCCTGATCCAAACCGGCCCAACCACCATCGCCCGACATCAGAATGGCAAAGGTATCCGAAATCTCGGCCGTGGAGGCTGCAGGAACCTCGGTGATGGGCAGGTCGCCCAAGGCGGCAGGCAGAGCCGGTGCGGCACGGCTTAAGTTAGCCGCGGCCAGCTTGGCGAAGGCCGCGCCGACCGCGGCGCGGGACGCGGCACCGGGCGATGTACTGGTCGATGTACTAGGCGAAGTACTGGGTGGTGTGCCGGGCGATGTGCCTGGAGTGGCGTTGCGCGCCGTACTGGACGCAACAGTGGAAAGCGCGCTGCTTGCCTGAGGCAGCGCTGCCATCGCGGCGCCGTGCACCTGGGACACGAAGTTGCGGACGACCGCAATGGGGCAGACTGCGGGGTCGGCCGGCTGCAGGACCACCCAGGGATTGCCCAAACTTCGGGAGGGCAGCAGCGTCACGCCGCGGCCTCGGTTGCGGGTGAATTCAAGTCCCGACCCTTTGCACAGCGGTTTGGCCAGATCAAGCGTCGGGCAGAACCCCAAGCTCAATGCGCCCGCGAAGGTGTCCTTCGGCGCCTGGGCGAGCACGGCATAGGCCATGGCGCCGCCGGCCGAAACTCCGGCCAGGAAGGGAGCCGCGTAGGTGGGACTATGAAAATACGCTTGCACGAAATGGCTCAAGTTCTCGAGATCGCCGTCGGGGAATACGCACTGGCCGCCATCGGCCTCGAGTGCTGCCTCGAATCTCGGCAGGTCGATGCCAATGACCATCGCGCCTTGTTGGACGAGTTGCTCGGCAAGGGCGTCGGCGTCGCGATTCCAGCCCTCATCGCCGGATAGGAACAGTACGACGCCGGTGGCCTGGCCTGCCGGCCTGTAGACGGCGAGATCGTGGAATCGGCCATGGTTCAAGGTCGTGGGCGCGGCCCAGTCCGGTCCGCTCGAAAGCATCAGGGCGGCGAGGATGAGGCGAATGTTGAGAAGCCAATGAATTTCCTGGAATAGGCGCATATTCATCGTGTAGTCATACTTCAGAAGCAAAATAGGCACGGATGAAAACGATCGATCTCGTGTACGTCAACGCCGGGGGAGGACATCGTTCCGCGGCGACCGCGCTGGAAATGGCCATACGCGAGCAGGGCAAGGATTGGCGCGTACGACTGGTCAACTTGTTCGAAGTCCTCGATCCCCAGGATGTGTTTCGACGAACCACCGGCGTCAAGCCGGAAGATTACTACAACGTGCGCCTGGCGCGAGGCTGGACGTTGGGGCTGGCGCAGGAACTGCGAATACTGCAGATGCTCATCCGCTTGAGCCATCGGTCCTTGGTCGGCCAGTTGCGCCGCCACTGGCTCAAGACCCAGCCGGACCTGGTGGTGTCCCTGATTCCGAATTTCAACCGCGCCATGTATCAGGGGCTGCGGTTCGCGTGCCCGCTCGTGCCGTATGCGACCGTGCTCACCGACCTTGCGGACTTTCCGCCCCACTTCTGGATCGAGCCGAACCAGGCGCAGCATGTCATTTGCGGCACGCCGCGCGCAGTGTCCCAGGCACATGCCACAGCGGGCTTGTCGGCGCAGATTCATCAGACCTCGGGCATGATCATCAATCCGAATTTCTATCGCGATTTGAAGCTGGACCGGCAGGCCGAGATGCGCAAACTCGGGCTCGATCCTAACCGGCCGACGGGCATCGTGATGTTCGGCGGCCATGGATCGCGTGTCATGAGAGGTATCGCCAAGCGCCTCGATGATGTGCAGCTCATCCTGGTCTGCGGCCACAACGCCGTGCTTGCCGGGCAACTGAGTGCCATGCAGGCTTCGGCGCCGCGGGTGGTACTGGGATTTACCTCGCAGATCAGCCACTACATGCAGCTCAGCGACTTCTTCATAGGCAAGCCGGGCCCGGGCAGCATCAGCGAGGCCATCCAACAGCGTCTGCCCGTCATCGTGGTGCGCAACGCGTGGACCATGCCGCAGGAGCGCTATAACTCAGAGTGGGTGGAGGAGAATGGCGTGGGCGTGGTGCTCGATTCCTTCAAGAGCATTCGGGAGGGCGTCGCCCAGGTGACGGCACAGGCGGAGTCCTACCGTGCCTGTGTCGGGCGCATCCACAATCGAGCGGTCTTCGAGATCCCGGAGATTCTCGAGCAAATACTAGCGGCGCCGCCCCGGATAGGCGTCGATTTCATCCAGCATCTCAGGACCCCCCAGCGCCTGCATCTGTCCTAGGATCCAATCGCGCCGCGTTTGGACATAGGCGGAAGGCGCCGCGGCGGACAGCCGCTGCGGGTTAGGCAGTACGGCGGCGAGCACGGCCGCCTCGCTGCGTGAGAGTTTGGCGGCGGGTTTCCTGAAGAAGCGCTGGGCGGCAGCTTCGGCGCCGTAGGTGCCGTAGCCGAACTCGGCGATGTTCAAGTACACCTCCAGGATGCGCCGCTTGGGCCAGGTGGCCTCGATGAGCAGCGTGAAATACGCTTCCAAGCCCTTGCGAAAATAGCTGCGTCCGGACCACAGAAACAGATTCTTGGCGACCTGCTGGCTGATGGTGCTCGCACCATGCACGCGATGGCTGTGCTGATTGAGCTCGTAGGCCTTCTCGATGGCCTCCACGTCGAAGCCCCAATGCTCGGGGAACTTTTGATCTTCCGAGGCCACCACGGCGAGTGGGAGATTGGGCGAGATACGATTCAAATCCGCCCAGCGATGGCGAAACACATACGTGCGATCATGTTTATGCCAGGCCTCGATCTGCGTCTCCGCCATGAAGGCGGAGTAGGGCGGATCGATCCAACGCAGCAGCGCGACGCTGAGCGCGCTGCCCGCGGCGCATAGCAGCAGCAGACACAGCAACGCCCAGGCCAGCCGCCGAAGGAAAGATCGCTTCTTGGCCACGCTCGCTAGGCAGTGACGCGCCGTACGCTCTTCATGATGACGGGCTCCACCGGCACATCGTCGAAACCGCGCTTGCGCCCGGTTTCCACCGCCGCGATCTTGTCGATCACGTCCATGCCCTCGGTCACTTTGGCGAACACCGCGTAGCCGAAATTGCCGCGCGAGTGATCGAGAAAATCATTGTCCTTCAAATTGACGAAGAACTGCGAGGTGGCACTGTTGATGTCGTTGGTGCGCGCCATCGAGAGCGTGCCGCGGTTGTTCTTCAGGCCGTTGTCGGCTTCGTTCTTGACCGGCGGCTTGGTTTTCTTCTGAGTCATGTCCTCGGTGAAGCCACCGCCCTGGATGACGAATCCCGGCACGATGCGGTGAAAAATGGTGCCGTCGAAGAACCCGTCATCGATGTAGCGGGTGAAGTTCGCGACGGATTCGGGAGCCTCTTTCTCGAAGAGCTCAATGGTGAAGTCGCCGAGGCTGGTTTCGAAACGGATCATAGTGTTCCTTGGGTTGTGTGAAGGCCCAGCGTGATGCGGGGCTTGCCGGAAAGGTCGGGAAAGGTGCGCACGGCGCTGAAACCGTGCTGCCACAGCAATTGAGTGACCGCGGATGCCTGGGTGCTGCCGTGCTCCAAGACCAGCCAACCTTGGGCCAGCAGATGCTGCGGCGCCTGGGCGATGATGAGCGCCAGGGACTCGAGGCCCGTGGGTCCGCTGGTCAGGGCCAAGGCAGGCTCTGCCGTGAGTTTCAGAAGCGCAGGATCCGAGTCCGCGATGTAGGGTGGATTCGCCACGATCAGGTCGAAGCGCTCGCCGGGTACGGCGTCGAGCCAGGACCCTAAGCGCCATGTCACCGACAGTTCGAGCGCCCGGGCATTTCTCGCCGCCACGGCCAGAGCCTGCGCCGAGACATCGACACCCGTCACTCGCCACCCCGGACGTTCGCTGGCCAGGCTCAAGGCGATGGCCCCGCTGCCGGTACCCAAGTCCACCACCGAACAGATTTCGCCCGGCATGAGATCCAAAGCCTGCTGCACCAGGCACTCGGTTTCCGGACGCGGCACGAGCACATCGGGGGTGACGCTGAGCGGCAAGGACCAAAACTCGCGGCTACCGGTGAGGTAGGCCAGGGGCACGCCGTGCGCACGCTGGGAGATCAGTCCGGTCAACTGGCGCTCGGCCTCTTGGCCAAGCACCTCGTCACCGCGCGCGATCAAGGAGGTGCGCGACAGGCCCAGCACTTTACCCAGCAGCAACTGTGCGTCCAAGCGCGGTGACTCGGTGTGCGAGCTTAAGCTCGAGGCGGCCTGTTTCACGGCATCGGCAATGGTGGGCATGGCCATCATTCGACCTGTTGCGCCAGCTCTTCTGCCTGATGCTCTTGATTCAGCGCACGTACCAGTTCGTCCAGGTTGCCGTTCATCACGTCGTCGAGTTTGTACAGCGTGAGATTGATGCGATGGTCCGTGACGCGGCCTTGGGGGAAATTGTACGTGCGGATGCGCTCGGATCGGTCGCCCGAACCGACTTGAAGCTTGCGCGACTGAGCTTGCGCGCTCTGCTGCTTCTCGCGTTCCGCGGACAACAGCCTGGCTTTGAGCAGCGACATGGCGCGCGAACGATTCTTGTGCTGCGAACGCTCGTCCTGACATTCGACGACGATGCCGGTGGGCAGATGGGTGATGCGGATGGCGGAGTCGGTCTTGTTGACGTGCTGGCCGCCGGCTCCCGAGGAGCGGTAGGTATCGACGCGCAGGTCCGCAGGATTCAAGTCCACCGCCTCGACCTCTTCGAGCTCCGGCAGAATGGCCACCGTGCACGCCGAAGTGTGAATGCGTCCTTGGGCTTCGGTCGCCGGCACGCGCTGCACGCGATGCGTGCCGGATTCGAACTTGAGCAGAGAATAGGCGCCGCGGCCGATGACGCGGCTGATGACCTCTTTATATCCGCCATGTTCGCCGGGGCTTTCGCTCAAGATCTCGACGCCCCACCCCTTGGACTCGGCATAGCGGGTGTACATGCGAAACAAGTCGCCCGCAAAGATGGCCGCCTCATCGCCCCCGGTGCCGGCGCGCACCTCTAAGAAGATATTGCTCTCGTCATGCGGGTCCTTCGGTATGAGCAGCCGCTGCAGCTCGAGTTCCTCGCCCAAGATGCGGGGATTCAAGTCGGCGAGTTCCTCCTGGCCCATCGCGCGGGTGGCCGGGTCCTGGTCCGCGGCCAATTCCTTCGCGGTGGCCGCATCGCCCTCGAGCGCGAGGAAGCGCCGATAGCGGCCCACCAAGTCTTCCAGCCGCGAGTACTCCATCGAGAGTTCGCGGAACTGGGTTTGCTTGGAAATGACGCCGGCATCGGACAACAGCCGGCTGATTTCCTCGAAGCGCTCATCGAGTTTTTCCAGCTTGCGCCGGATGGAATCCTTCATGGGCGCGAATTATAGCGGCCTTGAGGGCCGGGAGACGGCCAGAGTATTGCGTGGCCGCGTTGCGCGCGGCCGCGAGCGCGGTGATTTGGCTAGCGCCGGTCGCGTTCTTCGGTCAAAAGGCGGGTCAGGGTCTCCGCGAGCGTCAAATCGGCCAGCTCGGAGGCCTGCCGCAGGGCCTGAGTGGGGGCGTGCAGGAGCCGGTTCGTGAGCGTATTGGCCAGATACTCGATGACTTCGTCGCCGGTTTTACCGGCCGCCAGCATGCGCCGCGCCTGCTCCACCGTCTGTTGGCGAATGCCCTCGGCCTGCTGACGCAGTGCGCGGATGGCAGGACCTGCGTCCTGCGCGCGGGACTCGGCGAGAAATCGCGCGACTTCCTCGCCGATCATCAGGCGCGCGCCGCCGGCCGCCAGTTCGCGCTGCTGAATGTTCTCATCCACCAACTGCTGCAGATCGTCGATGGAGAACAGATACACATCTTCCAGATCGGCGACCTCGGGCTCGATATCGCGCGGTACCGCCATATCCACCATGAAGATCGGCCGGCGGCGCCGCGCTCGAATTGCCGCTTCCACGGCCCGTTTGGTAATGAGCGGTACCGGGCTTGCGGTGCAGCTGATCACGATGTCGGCCTCCGTGAGCTCCTTGTCCAGGCTCTCGAGCCCCACCGCATGGGCCTTCAGCTCCAGCGCGAGTGCCTGCGCACGGCCCAGCGTGCGGTTGGCGATGGTCATGCGCTTTATGCCTGCGCTCATGAAATGCCGTGCGGTCAGGGCATTCATGTCGCCGGCGCCGATCAGCAAGGCGTTGTGGGCGCGGAGGTCGGCGTACATGCGCCGCGCCAGACTCACGGTGGCGGATGCCAGCGACACGGCATTGGCGCCGATGCGTGTTTCGGAGCGCACACGTTTGGCGGCTGAAAACGCAGCTTGAAAGAGTTTGTTGAGAGCAGGGCCGGTGCTGCCGGTTTCCTGCGCGACGCGATAAGCGTCCTTCAATTGGCCGAGGATCTGTACCTCGCCCAACACCATGGAATCAAGTCCCGAGGCGACGCTGAAGGCATGTTCGACCGCGCGCGAATCCTGGTGAATATAGAGGCTGGCCGCAAGATCCGGATTGTTGCCATGATGGCGCTCCAGCCATTGCGATAGCGCCGCGCCGCTGGCCGAACCGGACCAGTAGACTTCGGTGCGATTGCAGGTGGACAGGATTACCGCCTCTGCGACCCCGTCTTCTTGGCGCAGAGTCCGCAACGCGGCTGCCAGCCGGTCCTCGGTGAACGCCACCTTCTCGCGCAGCGCGACCGGTGCGGTCTTATGGTTGATACCGAGGATGTTGAATGCCATGGAAGCGCTTTGGCCCAAGTCTTGACGATTCTGGTGTATGACGCACCGCTAGATCAAGGATGAATCCGCGGCATCAGGTGGCTCATTTCGCTATAGTGCGGGCCGTGTTCTCGTTTTCAAACTTCATCAGGGCTTCCCTCGGGATCGGCGCGCTCGCGTTGAGCGCATGTGCGGGTTCGGGGTTGAAGTCAGAGACCCCGGCCCCGCAGGCATTTTATACTGTCACGGGCGAGATCGCCCTGGCTCGCGGTGAACCGCGCGTCGCCGCGCTCCAATATGCCACGGCGGCGGCGCGTGAGACGGATCCTGCGATATTGCAACGCGCGACCGAAGTGGCGGCCCAGACGCTGCAGCCCTCGCTGATGGCGGGGGTGGCGGCGCGTTGGCTAAACGTCAACCCCGGATCGCTGGACGCGCAGCGTGCCGCCGCAAGAGCTGCGCTTGCACTCTATCGGGTCGATGAGGCCGCGGCCCACTACCGTGTCATTTTGATGAACTCACCCGAAGGGGTGGACGCGGAATTCGCCGGCCTGGAAACCGATCTGGAGTCCGACGAGAACGTGTTCGGTGCGCATCAGCTCGCAGACCGGCTGGCCGCTTACTTCCCCACCTCAGCATTGGCGCTGCGTGTCCAAGGCTTGGCGGCGCTGCGCGCCGACGATCCGGCAGCTGCGGTGCATAGTTTGACCCGCGCGCTCGAGATCGAAATGCGGAACGCGGTCGAGGCGCGGCAGCCCGCGCGCCAGGAATTGGCGCAGACTCTTTTGCGCGCACGCATCATGGCGGGCGACGTCGAGGCGCCGCTGAATGCGGCGCTGGCGGAGCTCAAAGCCGCAGACTCGCCGGTCAATCGCTTCAACTATGCGGCATTGCTCATGACTGCGCAGCGCCTGCCGGAGGCCATGGCGCAGTTGGAAATTCTCGAGCGCAACCCGGAATCGACGGCCGTGGCGTTGCGCCTGCTGGGCCTCCTGGAATTTCAGCAGGGCCATTTCGACGCCGCGGCGGCGCGATTCAAGCAGCTGCTGAGAAGCGGCAAATTCACCGACGATGCGTTCTACTATCTGGCCCTGATCGGGGATCGCAACGGCGATGCCGAGGGTGCGCTGCGCTTTTATGCGCAGGTGCGCGGCGGGGAGAACGTGCTGCCGGCCCTGCTGCGCGCAGCGACCCTGCTGCATACCCATGGCGCCGCCGCGGCGGCGGAAGAATTGCTCGATCGGCTCATCGAGGATGAGCCGCAGCGGGCGCCGGAGATACTCACCGCGCGTGCGCGCATGTATGTGCAATCCAGCGAACTGCCGAAGGCCTTTGCAGTATTGGAAAAGGGTGCGCTGGAATATCCGGACAGCGTGGAGCTGCGCTACGCCACGGCTTCTGTGTACGAGGAGCAGGGACGAGTGTCGGCGGCGCTGCGGGAATTGAACTCGGTCCTCAAAGCGCGGCCGAATGATCCGGCCGCGATGAATGCCCTGGGATTTACGCTCGCCGACCACGCCAAGGAGCTTTCGCGGGCACGCCGGCTCATTGAACGGGCGCATGCGGTGGCACCTAGAAACGCCGCGATTCTCGACAGTCTAGGCTGGGTACTTTTCCGCCAAGGCCGCTCGCCCGAGGCGTTGACCTATTTGAACGCGGCCTATGGCGATGACCATGACGGCGACATCGCCGCACACTTGGGCGAAGTGTTGTGGCAGTTAGGCAGGCAAGATGAAGCGCAGCGAATCTGGTCCGAGGCCAGTGCGTTGGACGCGGACAACCACCTGCTCAAATCCACACGCCATCGCCTGACTTCGAGCAACTGATCGGCCATGCGGCGTGCGTTGCTCCCGATAGTCTGTTCGGTCCTCGCGGCGTGCGCGAGCGTGCGCACCGTGGCACCGCCGGCCCCGGCGCAGGGTTGGGAGCGACGGGTCGCGGAGTTGCAGCAGGCCGCCGGCTGGCGGCTCGATGGGCGCGCGGCGGTTGCCTTGGGGCAGCAAGGCTGGCAGGCCGCGCTCGACTGGCGCCAGTCCGGCATGTTCGCCGAGGCGCACCTGTCCGGTCCCTTTGGTATCGGTGCACTGGTGCTGAAACAAGGCCCGGACGGACTGTCATTGAACGGCGCACCACCGAGCGACGCGGTGTTGTCCCAAGTTCACGACAAGCTGGGGTTCGATCCGCCGCTGGAGAATTTGCATTACTGGTTGCTCGGTATTCCGAATCCGGCATCCGGTTTCGAGGTGTCGCGCGATGACCAAGATCGTGCGAAGACGCTGACTCAGGCAGGATGGATGATTGCCTACGATCGCTACGTGCCGGTGGCAGGGGATGTGTTGCCGACGCGCCTGAGCTTAAGCCGCGAGGGCGTGCGCGTGCGCATCGTCATCGATCATTGGAACTGGACGAAATGACCTCGCGTTCGGTGTGGCCCGCGCCGGCGAAGCTCAATCTCTTTTTGCATATCGTCGGGCGCCGGCCGAATGGGTACCACGAGCTGCAGACTTGTTTTCAATTCCTCGATCTATGCGATGAGATCACCCTCGAGGTGCGCTCGGATGGGCAGATTCACCGCACGCTCGACATACCCGGTGTGCCAATCGATGCGGATCTGTGCATACGCGCGGCGCGTGCCTTGAAGGAAGCCGCCGGGTCGCCGCTGGGTGCCGACATTGGCTTGCTGAAGCGCATTCCCATCGGCGGGGGAATGGGCGGGGGTAGTTCCGATGCGGCGACCTGTTTGGTGGCGCTGAATCACCTCTGGGGCATTCATTGGCCGGCCACACGATTGGCCGCGCTTGGCCTCAAATTAGGGGCTGATGTTCCGGTATTCGTGCACGGGCGGGTTGCCTGGGCCGAAGGGGTGGGTGAACGGCTGACCCTGTTGTATCCGCCGCAGGCCCCGGCAGAGCCTATCTATCTGATTTTAAAGCCAAATGTGTTCGTGAGCACGGCTGAGGTGTTTCAAGATCCTGAATTGACAAGGAATTCTCCGCCCATCACAATTCACGGTTTCCTGGCGTCCGGTGGAAGAAACGATTGCCTGGGCGTGGTGCGACGCCGTTATCCGCAGGTTGCACTCGCGCTCGACTGGCTGTCGCTCTTTGGTTCTGCGCGCCTGACTGGCACTGGGGCTTGTGTGTTTTTGGCCTGTGAGACCATGGATCTTGGGCAGGAAATCATGCGCAAGATGCCGCCGGAGTTTGTTGGCTTTCTGGCTCGTGGACTGAATGACTCGCCCTTGCTTGAAGGATTGCAGGCCGGCTGAAGCCGGTAAGGTTGTTTCCGAAGTTGGGGTGTCGCCAAGCGGTAAGGCAGCGGGTTTTGATCCCGCCATACGGAGGTTCGAATCCTTCCACCCCAGCCAAATTGATACGGTTGGAGCGATTCGTCGGGTGAGAATGGCCCAATAGGAAGAGTTAGCAGAGGAAGGATAACGCCCGAAGGGCGGCCCGCGAGGGTGAGGCCCGCAGGGCCGAATAATCCTTAGAGCACCGTGCGACTGGTCAAGAAGGCCGAGGCGGCGTTCAATGTGATGCCTCAAGAGATACCGACGTACGATCACTATACGCCCGCCGCGTGGCTACTCGGCAATCCCAGCGCTCTGGATGGCACGGATGCCGGAATCATTGCAACGCTTGATCGCACAGAGAGTCTTTACTAAGGCGATTAACGATTTTCTTGAGTAGCTCGGGACACTTAAGGCAGTTTAGCCTGGAGGGCCAATCATGGGCTCACGGCATCAGCGGAAACAGCGCTTCCATGGAAGCGCTACACATTACTCGTCTTGTTTGAGGGAAGGGATCAGGAGTTCGCGTCGCTATTTCTCGATATGGACAGCGATACCGGTTCGGTAGCGGAAGTGCCGTTACCCCAAGGCATGGCGCCGGAGCTGCTTGCGCGATATGAGAGCGCGCGCGAAGCGGTGGTGAAAGAGTTCGGATTGCGGCTGAGCGATGATTTGGCACGCGCGGTTCATTCAACGGCTGACAATCGTTCGCTCGTCGCGTCGAAATGGCTTCGAAGTCGTGAGATTTTCGCCGTCAGCTATGGCGGTCGCCGCGGCTATTTCGGCTTTCAGTTCGATCCAGTCACTGGGCGTCCGAAACCGGCTATTGCGAAGATCATTGAGACCTTTCGGGCGAACACTGACGGCTGGCGTCTGGTACTGTGGTTTACGTCTGCGAATCCCCGGCTCGCCAACCGTCGGCCGGTGGATGTGCTCGATCAGAATCCAAAACAAGTTATAGAGGCGGCGAAGGGGGAGTGAGACGTGTTGGCGGACAGCAGACAGAATTGGGAGAGCGCATTACATGACTCCAAGACAATTTCTCAACGACATCGTTTGTCCAAATGTCAAAGATTTTCACGACAATTACGATAATCTGCGCTATGCCTACAACGCCATTGCTGCCGTAGATTCTCTCGCAGCGCATCTGTACGTGTGGGCAAATAATCACGCCCCTGGCTCCGTTTCAAGTGCATCGGACGATTCCCATTATCGGGCACTACTCGCCAGCCGCGATTCGGACTTTGCGTTGCTGCGCGACATGGCCAAAGCTCAGAAGCACGTCCATCTCAGCCGAGGCAACCCGCAGATTGCGAACGCGGATCAGATTTCGTCGCGAACAGTTGGGTATGGCGAGGGCGGATACGGCGAGGGGCGCTACGGCGGAGTTCAACAGGTGCTAGTCGATATCGATGTTGCCGCCGCCAAATTCGGTTACGTTGAAACTATCATCGATAGCAGCTTGGATTTCCTTGAAAAGGAAATGGCCGCGCTGGGTGCCTAGTTGGTGAAATCTGTTGACAATAACGGGTAGCAGTGGGGATTTTGGGGGACATCCCTGCTATGCTGTTCCAACAAAATATTCATATAAATGGGCTGTTTGCGCGAGTTCGCCAGTTCGATCCGTGGGCTCGAATCCAGTCGCTGATTGAGCTGAATGCGGGTCATGCGATTCGGGGCGGCGTAACCATGAGCTTGTCCTCGCCGCACGGGTACGAGAGCCATTAGTCACGGGTAGCAGGGAGGCGTTAAGTGACTGCGTAAATACGTGAGCCGATCGACGAACAGTCGCGAGTTGGACTTCATTGCCAGTAACCAAGCCGGGAATGTCGTATTGGAGGCGGCAAACGATGCGATCGACGTCTATGTCGAAAACGAAGTTTTCGCGGCAGCCAAAGGATGCGATCCATCGATCAAGAACACACAAGGGTACGTCTGGCTCAATCATATTGCCGAGACGGGTGAATAGAGGCCATAACCCTGTGTTAATGCTGTGGGAGTCGAATCGTGTCCTCAGACATCGTGAATGACCATGGCTACTTCTGGTGGAGCGACGAGCCGATCCCCCCGGCCCAGTTCGCTCCCGACTCCGCCGTCGCCGGTACGCTGAAGATCAACGATGCCGGGCGGATCGAGCTGGAACTGCATGGCGTACTACCCAACGAGCACGGCGCGTGGGGTGCCCTCGCCGGCGGCGGAAAGCCCATCCCGCCGGAGCGCGGAATCCACGGAATCCTGAAAGGCAGCGGCCGCTCGGTGCTGCTATCGGGCATCACGAAGAACGGTGCTCACGTGGCGACAGCGAGCATTTCTCACGAAAATTTCTTCGCCGAGCATGCCCTGCTCGGCAGGACCGCCCTCCGGACCGAGGAGGTCCCTGTCTCGTTCCGGAGTCTTTTGATCGGGCTAACGGGATTCGAAGAATGGTTGGCGCTGCAGGCGATCGAGGTCGAGCGGGAGCGAACCAAGTTGACCGCGCGATACGAGGCACCTGACGACATCACCTATCCGCTCTACGACGGAACGCTCGCCATGCGCTATGACATGAGCGGGCCCTATTTCGGTAAGAGCCGAAATCACTATCTCAAGCTCACCGAGTCGGTCTCACTCGACTACGTCCCCAACACGCGCATGTCGCTTGAAGAGGCAAAGCAACAGTACGGTCTGTTGGGCGATCTCTTAATCATTTTGACCGGCTCGACCTACCGTCTCGACTGGCCCGTTCTAACGGACGGCGAGAGCGATAACCGATATCAGTTCATCTTCATGCGGCATGGAAGCACGGCGGAGGCGCCGAAACTCCACGACTGTTGGACTATCTTTCCCCGCATTAAGGAGCATTTCGGCGAGATCGTCTCGCGTTGGCGAAGGAAGCGCGAGGAATTCGGGCCGGGAATTGCTTTCTACCTCGGCACCCAGCGGGAGACCGGGCTCTACGTGGAGAACCGCTTTGTCAATCTTGTTTGGGGCATCGAGGCCCTGCACCGCAGGCGGTCTCCGCGTGCGCAGGTTCCGACTGCTCTCGAGGAGAAAATCGCGCGTATTCTCGGAAAAATCGAGCAGGAGAAGGATCGGAAGTGGCTGGGGCGGCAACTCGAGTATGCCTCCGAACCTCGCCTCGAGGCGCGGATATTCGAGACGTTTTCCGGCCTGCCGCTTGGCCTCGAGACGGATGCGCTCCGGCAATTTGCAACGGCCTGCGCGACGCGGCGCAACCGTATCTCTCATTTCGGCGGGCAGGACCCGAGCGAGGATTACCGCGCGTTTGTCATCGACCTCGCGCGCAAGAGCGAGGCTCTAGCCTATCTCTACCACGTGTTGTTGCTTCAGGAGATCGGCATCGATCCCGAGATCATCCGCTGGTTCGTGTACCGCGGGTTCCGTTCCTTCCAGGTTAAATTTGCGCTTGCGGAGGTCGGCTTGTTGCCGAAGAGCGCACTGGAGAGTGACAACGGCCAAGCGGCCGGTGGGATGCCGGCGCAAGCACCAGAGGCGAAGTAGTCGACGATATTCGTCGTACGCCTCAAGCCAACGACCGGGACTGGGCCTTCGTTAGCTGGGAAGCTGCGGCTAGCTTGGCCTTATTTCCAGACCGGCATCACGGCTATTTGCCGCCGGAGCGGATATTTCTATCTTGTTTAAGGGCGGAGTGGATAACAATGTCAAAAAAGAAGCTTTTGATGGTCGTGGGCGCCGGTGCATCCGTCGATTTCGGCGTCCCGAGTGTGGCCAAAGTCAGTGAAGTGATCGGGGCGGCCATACAGAAAATTTATCCCCTCGCCAATGATCGTACTTCGAACCTCTATGCCTATATCGAAGGGAGGATCGGCAGCTACTGGAAAATGGCCATTCCTGCAGCTCTCCACCGGGCGCCGCATTACGAGGACGTCCTGTACGCCATCTTCGCGCTGGTATCGGCGTACCCTGCAGCTGCCCACACGTCAGCACTGGGTGCGCTCATCGCCCCGCAGGTTCTGCCGGACGTTCTAGAATTCGGCCGGAGTTCTAAGCACGTTGGGCGCGGCGAACTTAACCAGCTCGCTGCCCACGCGGTTGATGCGGTTGCCGATGAGTTTCGACGGGTCTGCCAGGCCGTGGCAACAAGCAAGGTTGCGGAGTTTTCCCGCCTCCTGAAACTCACTTCAGCTCTTCAGGCTGAGTTTGATGTGGCGGTGGTAACGCTGAACTACGACAACATCGTCTACCGAGCCCTCGCTGGTATCGAGACCGGATTTGATCCGGTCTCCGGAGAGTTTCGCGCGGAACGCATCCTGGATCGACTGGGATGGCCGTGCATGCTGCATCTCCATGGCTCCGTTCACTTTGATATGCCAGGACCGCGGGCGGGTAGCCGCGATCTACACGAAATTCGGTGGCAAGCAAACCTCGGCGCCACGTTTGCGGGAAATGCAGCAGGGCGAAACATACATGCGTCTCCAGAAGGAGCGGATTTTCCAACGTCCGTGCTGGTCGCGGGGTACGGCAAGACAATCCAGATATTGCGTTTGCCTTTCCGCACCTATTATTCAGAGGTGGACCAGCTGGTTTCTCAGTGCGACGCACTGCTCTTTGCCGGCTATGGCTTCGGTGACGAGCACCTCAATGGAGCTTTCAAGCGGTTTCGCGACGTGCGCCGGCGGCCCGTTGTAATCCTCGGGTACGCGCCAAAGGGAACCATGACGCTCGGAGGCTTCGACCCGGACCGATTGGCGCACGGTGTAGTACATGTGCTTGAGACGGATCGCCACTCCATGACTTGGCTTGGATACAAGCATCCGGACGTTGTGGATGCCCTGCTGGATGCAAGGGAGTTTGAAGTTAGCAGCAATTCCGAGACGCCGCTGAGTGTTTGGTACAACGGGATGCTGGAGGCCTGCGACAACGCGGCTAAAGTTGTGGCGAAGTTGATGTAGGGATTCGAGGACGGTTTCTCACCGCCGTGCTGCCGCGCAACGATGTGTTTTAGGTGTGGAACGGTTCGGGGAGGTGACAGTAGTCGCAGCACGCTCGTGGAGTTGCTGACGCAGCGCGTCGGGCAGGTGACACCGCCCGACGGTGGACGGGCGCGTCACTCGCTCTATGAGGCATCGCTTAGCAGCTGTCGCAAGCAGTCAGCCGTCGGCGTCCAATTTCCGAGCATGGCCTGTGCGCAGGCTGCAGCATAGTCACCTTGAGGCCGAGGCCGTAGCCGTAGAAAAGGCGGTAGGCCATAGCGCATCGCAATGCTGTTGACCCAAAGGCGTGCGGTACGGCCATTTCCGTTGGCGAAGGGGTGAATGCGCACCCATTCGGCATGCACCCACGCACACAGTTCGATAACGGCATTGGTCTGATCTACGTCAGGGAATGTGTCCGCCGGAATGAGCGAATCCAATAGCGCGATAGCCTGCTGCAATCGTTGCTCGAATTCGAGCAAGGCATTACTCACTTCGGTGGCGGGTACGCCCCATCTTCCTCCGACATGGACCTGGCATCTCTCCAAGCCCGGTTCACCACGGAATTTGCCAACGTAGGCGGGATCAGGGACGGTGAGATCCTGAATGATCCCGCGTTGCCACTGACGCGCCGTATCCAGGTTGAGAGGCGCGCGAGCGTGACTTTCCGTCTCAGCGGTTTGCAGAACTCGGGTGCAGTTATGCCTGAGTTGGGGGCTGTCGGCGTCCCAGTCAGGACGCATTCAACAGCCGATGAATCTTGGACTGAACCGGGCCGGTTTCTTCCGCGGATTCGACCAACTGCCCATTCACGAGCTCACCGGTCACGACTTCACCCTGGGCCGGATCATCCCGACCATGCTGGGCTTCGGCTTCAACTGCGGCGGCAATCGCTTCTCGGAAGTGAGGGTCGCGTGCCCGATAGGCGCGGAGACGGGCCAGGGTGGTTTCCAGATCCTGTTCTACCTGCCGGCTACGCCGGGCAACGAAGTCCTCCAGCGCTTCATTGACGAGCTGGTTCATCGGGCGATTCAGTACCTCACTGAGATGCTCCAGCGCGCCTCGCACGGAGGGCTGGATACGGAAGGTGGATGCCTTTCGAGTCATGGATATAGTTTAGGTCCTCGGTCACGCGGTTGCAATATTGGATATTGATATCAATGTTGGCATATGACGCCATGCCATAATAGTAAGCCCGGCTGGCTGGGACAATTGACAAACCGACCTTCAAGGGCGCGGATTTGTGTATGATTCGCGGTTCTTTTTTATGGCGGCATAATTGTTTTTGAGGTGATCCCGAGGTTCTAGTGCCAGCTTTGGTGCCAGACTGGGGGAGTGGACGGGATTCGAGGGGATTTCTCTCGCCGATAAATCCGTAAGTTACTGTTTTTGAAATCTTATTTTCGTGTTTTGATCCCGCCATACGGAGATTCGTATCCTTCCACCCCAGCCAAATTTTTACGGTTGGAGCGGCGGCTTGAATTGCTGGTCGGTTTGAAATGGCTTGAGCAAGGTCGATGTCGCAAAACAATGAATTCGGGTCTTTGTCGATTGCCGTGTTCACGGGGAATGCCAACCCGGCGCTCGCGCAAGAGATCACCCGGCATTTGCATGTGCCTTTGGGACGCGCCGATGTGGACCGCTTCAGCGACGGCGAGGTCAGTGTGGAGCTGCGGGAGAACGTGCGCGGGCGCGACGTGTTCATACTGCAGCCGACGCACCCGCCGGCCGAGAATTTGATGGAGCTGCTGATGATGGCGGATGCCTGTCGGCGGGCTTCGGCGAAGCGCGTCACCGCAGTGGTGCCGTACTTCGGCTATGCGCGGCAGGATCGGCGGCCGCGCGCGACGCGCGTGGCGATCACCGCCAAGTTGGTGGCGAACATGATGACGCGCGCCGGGGTGGATCGATTGCTTACCGTCGATCTGCATGCTGATCAGATTCAGGGGTTTTTCGATATCCCGGTCGACAATGTGTATGCATCGCCGGTATTGCTCGGCGAGGTTTGGAAGCAGAAGTATCCGAAGATGATCGTGGTGTCGCCGGATGTCGGCGGCGTGGTTCGCGCCAGAGCGTTGGCGAAGCGTTTGGACGATGCGGATCTGGCTATCATCGACAAACGCCGGCCGCGTCCGAACGAGTCGAAGGTGATGAACATCATCGGCGAGGTCGAAGGCAAGACCTGCGTGCTGGTCGATGACATGGTGGATACGGCGGGTACGCTGTGCCAGGCCGCGCAGGCGCTCAAAGATGAAGGAGCGCTCAAGGTCGTGGCCTACATCACCCATCCGGTGTTGTCGGGGCAGGCGATCGAGCGCATTTCGAAGTCGGTGCTGGATGAATTGGTGGTTACCGATACCATCCCGCTGTCGCGCTCCGGCGCGGCGTGTCCGAAGATACGCCAGCTGAGTGTGGCGGGATTGCTGGCCGAGACGATTCGCCGCATCAGCGACGAGGAGTCGGTGAGCTCGCTGTATATAGATTAGGTTTGGTGATTTAGATTTGGTCGGCGCTTTGGCAATTGGTCGCGATGCCAAGGCGCTGTGTTCGTGATGTAACTGGAGAAGATTATGAAAACCTCTTTCGAACTCGTTGCCGAGTTCCGCGAGACGCAAGGCAAAGGTGCGAGCCGCCGCCTGCGTCACGACGGAAAGGTCCCGGCAATTCTTTACGGCGGTCATACGGCCGCCCGTGCGCTGACGTTGAGCCATCAGAAGCTGCTGATCATGCTCGACAACGAGCGGTTCTATTCGACGATCCTGAATCTGAAGGTCGGGGATCAGTCGCAGGCGGCCATCTTGAAGGACGTGCAGCGTCACCCGTACAAGAATGCCATCGTGCACGTGGATTTTCAGCGCGTGGAAGAGAACGAGAAGATCCGCATCAGCATCCCGTTGCACTTCACCGGAGCGGCGGTCTCGCCGGGCGTGAAATCGCAGGGCGGCATCGTCTCGCACATGCGCAATGAAGCGGAAGTTTCCTGTCTGCCGAAGGACCTGCCGGAATTCATCGAAGTCGATATTTCCGGACTGTCGCTCAACGAGAGCATCCATCTGTCGCAGCTGAAGATCCCACCGGGCGTGGTGCTCGTGGAGCTGGCGAAGGAAGATGCGGCGGTGGTGGCCATTCACAGCCCACGTGCCGAAGAGCCCGAACCGACGGCGGCAGCAGCGGCTACGGCGGGTGCCGAAGGCGCGGCAGCGGCGGCGCCGGCGGCGGCCGGAGCGGCGGGTGCGGATGCGGCGAAGGCGCCTGCGGCCGCGGCCGGGAAGAAAGAGGAAGCGAAGAAGGAACCGGCGAAGAAAGACGCGAAGAAATAATTTTCTTTTCGGCGTTCATGAGGGCCGTCGGGTTGACGGCCCTCGTCATTTGAGGCGTTGTGTTGATCTATGGCTGGTTTACCGCTGCGCGTTATCGTCGGCCTGGGCAATCCGGGCCCTGAACATCAGGTGACTCGCCACAACGCGGGTTTCTGGTTCGTGGATCTGCTTGCGCGCCGTCATGGCGGCGAGTTTCGCGACTATCGCAAGTTTTCCGGAGAAACTGCCAAGATCGGCATCGACGGCCACGAGGTCGTGCTGCTGAAGCCGACCACCTATATGAACCGCAGCGGCTTGGCGATCAGGCAGCTCAGCGATTTCTACAAAATCGTGCCCGACGACATTTTGATCGTGCACGACGAACTCGACCTGCCCGTCGGCAGCGTGCGCCTGAAGCAAGGCGGCGGACACGGCGGTCACAACGGCCTGCGGGACGCCATCGCGCACATCGGCGAGACCTTTTGGCGGCTGCGTTTAGGTATCGGTCATCCGGGCAACAAGGTCGAAGTGATTGACTATGTGCTGACGCGCGCACCGCGCGCCGAGGAAGATTTGGTATTGGATGCCGTCGGCACTGCGGTGGATTGCATCCCGTTGCTGCTAGAACAAGGCGCAGAGCGCGCCATGACCCGTTTGCACAGCCGTGCAGGAAAAGTGTAATGCCCATTCGTTGCGGAATCGTTGGTTTACCGAATGTGGGCAAGTCCACGTTGTTCAATGCGCTCACGCGCGCGCAGATCGCGGCCGAGAATTATCCCTTTTGCACCATCGATCCGAATGTCGGTGTGGTGCCGGTGCCGGACCCGCGCCTGGACAAGCTGGCCGCCATCGTGACCCCGGAGCGGATTCTGCCCACCACGGTGGAATTCGTGGACATCGCCGGATTGGTGGCGGGCGCCTCGAAGGGCGAGGGCCTGGGCAACAAGTTTCTGGCGCACATCCGCGAGGTCGATGCCATCGCGCACGTGGTGCGATGTTTCGAGAACGACGACATCATTCACGTGGCCGGCAAGATCGATCCCGGGAGTGACATCGAGGTCATCAATACGGAGTTGGCGCTGGCCGATCTCGACAGCGTCGAGCGCGCGCATCAGAAGGCGTTGAAGGCTGCCAAGACGGCGGATAAGGATGCGGTCAAATTGCGCGACCTGCTCGAGCGGGTACGCGTTCAGTTGGACAGGGCAAAGGCGGTGCGTCTATTGAAACTGGACGCCAATGAGCAGGCGCTGCTGCGCGATTTGCATCTGCTCACCGATAAACCCGTCATGTACGTGGCCAATGTCGATGAGGGCGGATTCACCGGCAATCCACGCCTCGATCGGGTGCGGGAGATCGCGGCCGCGGAGGGCGCCATCGTGGTGCCCGTGTGTGCGGCCATCGAGGCAGAGATTGCCCAACTCGATGAAGCCGATCGCGCGGAGTTCCTCGCGGAGTTGAAGCTGGATGAGCCGGGCTTGAACCGAGTGATCCGCGGCGGGTATTCATTGCTGGGTCTGCAGACCTATTTCACCGCAGGCGTGAAGGAGGTGCGCGCCTGGACGGTGCATGCGGGAGCCACCGCACCGCAGGCGGCCGGCGTCATTCACACGGACTTCGAGCGCGGCTTCATCCGTGCCGAGGTAATCGCCTACGACGACTTTATTAAATTCAACGGCGAGGCCGGCGCGAAAGAGGCGGGCAAGTTGCGCCTGGAAGGCAAGGAGTACATCGTCAGGGAAGGCGATGTGATGCACTTTCGATTCAACGTGTAATTGAACGCGCCCGCGCCGATCAGTTGGCGCCGCAGCGCGATGGTGGCGTAAACGCCGGCAGCACCGCCCAGCCGCTCTGGTTGTGGATGTCCTCCGGCGGCCACCATGATGTACTGCTTACCGCGATAACCCGCCGCGGGCGGCAGGATGAATCGATCACGGCAAATACAATCTGCTACCCTAGGCCTGGATATCGAGTCCGCTGATCAGGATTTGTCGCAAGTTGGGGGTGTCGATCCATGGAGCTCAGCCGCCGTGACCTCTTGACCGCATCGGCGATCATGCTGATGCGCCCGATGAGCAGCATTTCGGCACCGCTGGGCGTGGGCCTCGCCGCGGCTCCGTCAGCGGGCGGCAACGAGCCGATGTTGTTGTGCTGGAATGAGAACCCCTACGGTCCGTCGCCCGCTGCCCGCTCTGCCATCGCCCGGTCGATCGCGGAGGGTTGTCGTTATCCGGACGACGAGAATCCAAGGCTCATCAATTCAATCGCCGAAAAAGAAGGATTCGCGCCGGATCACATCGTGACCGGCACCGGCTCCGGAGAGTTGCTGCGCGCCCTCGGGCTGCTCGCCGCGCGCCAGCAGGGCGAGATCGTGGCGGCCGAGCCCACCTACGCCGAGTTGACCGAGTATGCGCAACACGCTGGGGCGACCCTGAAGCTGGTGCCCGTCGATAAACAGCTGCGCCACGATTTGAGCGCGATGCACGCGGCGGTCTCCGCGAAGACGCGCGCCGTGTATATCTGCATTCCCAACAACCCGACGGGCACGATGGTCGATTCCGCGACGATCGCAGCATTCGTCGCTGCGCTTCCGGATCATGTGACGGCCATCATCGATGAGGCCTATATGGAATTCGTCGAGGGCACACCCTCGTCGGTCAGCCTGGTCACGGGACCAAAGCGTGTCATCGTATTGCGCACATTCTCCAAGCTTCACGGCATGGCCGGGGTTCGGTGCGGCTACGGGATCGCCCGACCCGAGGTCATCGAGGAGATCTCCACTGCGTGCATGACGACGCCCAACATATTCGCCGTGCGCGGCGCCCTTGCGAGCCTCGGTGACAGTGCGTTCCTGGCCGACTGCCGCCGGCGGATCCTGTCCAGCCGCGCTCGCGTGACCGCCGAGTTGGCGCGATTGCACTTTCCGTATGCCGAACCTCATGGCAATTTCGTATTCTTCGACACGGGCGTGCCGCTCAAGCAGTTCACCGAGTTCATGCGGCAGCGGAATATCGCTGTCGGACGGCGTTTTCCACCTTACGAGAACTGGTGCCGCGTCACCATCGGGACCGAGCCGCAGGTCGACGCCTTCCTCGAGGGAGTGCGGGCCTTCAGAGCAAGTCTTGCCAGGGCAGCCTGACTTAGGCAAGCCGACACTGGATTGCATGCCAGCAATGATGAAGTTTGTAATAACCCATACCGGGACGGGCACTGAATGAAACACCTGGCGTTCTTGTTGGGACTGGCATTGCTCCCGCATGCGGTTCGGGCTGATCAAACACCGGTCTCTGTATGCGTGGAGGCGCTTGAACAGTTGAAAACGCTCCACTTGGCCGCTCCGGTGTACAAGCTAACGGGTGGTCAGGAACGTCAGTATTTGGCCGATACGGACCGTCCGGCGGAAGTTGATCGCTTAAAGGCCATCGTCGCCGAAGCGTGCAGTGCGGAGCCCGAAGCGAGGCGGAGCGAGGAGTCTGAAGCGGAGCAGCTGCACCTCGCGCGCTCGCCAAGGTGCATGGGAGATCGCGAGATACTGTCGAGCATGGAAAAGCCCGAGTCACGCACGCCAAGAGACGACATCGCCCGGTACCGCAAACGAGTTGCAGAGCGGTGTCCGGAGGTCGATCTTTCGAACGTGTGGCTCATACTCGGCGTGCCCGTCACTAGCGGGTAAGGTGAAATGCCACTCACAGTCCATACCGGGACCGCAAACTTCACAAACGACTGCAAGGAGCGCACAAATGCCACGGGACAAAGCTGCTTCGGTTTGCAATCATTCGCCCATTGAATGCGGATTTCGCGCTGAGGGGCATAGTATGCCTTTCTGTCGAAAATTCGGCGCATGAGACAGGCGATCGCGATTGCACTCCTGGCTGCATCGGAATGCCTCTCCGGTCCTTCCACGGCGTGGTCACAGATCACTTCATTGCCAACCGCACCACCACCGGACTTGGCAGAAATCACCGTGATCGCGCCGAGACCACCTACCGCAAGCGAAGTTGCCGGCGACAATATCAAGATTTTCATCAATTCTCATAGCAAACCCAAGGACAGCGGAACGGGTACGCTGTCACGATGGAAAGAAGCGGTCTGCGTAAAGACCGAAGGATTGCCTCCAGCGTTTGACGATTATGTCTCGGCGCGAATCGAAGCGATTGCCGTGGCAGTCAAAATCCCGCAAGAGAAGCGAAATCCATGCAGGCCAAACGTCCATGTCATTTTCACCAATGAGCCCCAAAGGTTTATTGACACGTTGGCCGAACAAAACCCGGAATTACTCGGATATCATTATTCGGCTCAACTTAAAAAGCTTAAAACTATCGATCGCCCTATGCAGGCGTGGCACGTAACAGGCCTTGAAGCGGGCGCTTCCAGTGTTGTGCTCGATAGCGTTTGGGCACCCCCGCTGATTGTACCTTCGGCAACCCGTATCTCTAATGGTGTGCGCAGTTTCATTCTCTTCACATTGGTTGTCGTCGATGGAAGGAAGATAGTGGGATATCCCCTGGGAGCAATCTCAGACTACATTGCCGTGCTAACCCTGTCGCAAGTGCGCCTGATTGACCATTGTGGCGAACTGCCAAGCATTCTTGACTTGATGGCGACGGCCTGCGCGCGCGAAAAATCGCAGTCAATTACGGCGGCGGACTTGGCTTACTTGCGATCTCTCAACACGGTTGGCCAAGAAGTTGATTATTTCATACAAACAAAAGCGATTGAGTTCAAGATGAAGGAACAGTTGACGAGTCGATAAAAGAATAGTCTTCGATGGCGACTGTGGGCAGGGAGTTGGCCTGCCGCAACGCCGACATTGGACAGTATGTAAGACAGGCGCTAGTGTCCCGTCCCGGAAATTCGCGACGCAAGTCTATCGAGTTTTTCAAGGATTGAGTCTGCTGTGGCGGTCCAGACGAAGGGCGAACAGGCTTTGTTGTACTGAGAGACGAAGTGGTCAATCTTC